>ERZ773169.46-NODE-46-length-165596-cov-5.781075_pt1 | contig 165596 bp, 220 predicted proteins | sample MGYA00580536_ERZ773169 | MGnify/ENA primary metagenome ERZ773169 (study PRJEB29015, sample SAMEA2737814) | human gut metagenome | biome: human gut; feature: human-associated habitat; material: faeces | place: China | collected 2012 ... | reverse complement strand
ATGACCCTGTCTACCTTTTTCTGCTCAAAAAGGAACAGGAAGGGAAACCGTATAACGTAGCTAAAATGGCCGGAGTCAACAAGTTTCTCCGCATCTACTACGCGAGAGCGATGGAAACGCTCAAGCAACAGTAACCACTGACTCTATTATATAGTTTTTTCAAAAATCCACAACTGCTGTGGGTTCAATTTAATGCGCCCTTTTTCCAAAAGAAAATCGAAAAATCTATAAAAAACTCTTGACAAACACATTAGCAAGATTTATTAACCATTGTGAATAAAAACCAACTTTGCGCCCTCAACAAAGAAAAACCACCACAATTTCATGAAATCACGGTGGATAATGGTGGACCTGAAGAGATTCCCGGAAACGCCTGCGGCGTTCCGGTCGCGTGGCGATTGAAAAAGAGCTCGAAACTCTTCGGCAAACCGGTGCAGTAAATAAAAAACGAAGCAGACCGTTACCGATACACTTCGTTTTTTATGGTGGACCTGGAGGGATTCCCGGAAACGCCTGCGGCGTTCCGGTCGCGTGGCGATTGAAAAAGAGTTCGAATCTCTTCGGCAAACCGGTGCAGTAAATAAAAAACGAAGCAGATCGTTACCGATACACTTCGTTTTTAGTGGTGGACCTGAAGAGATTCGAACTCTCGACCTCTCGGATGCGAACCGAACGCTCTCCCAACTGAGCTACAGGCCCAAATATTCATTTTGCCGTCTGGAAGCAACTCTGTACAAACTTCCCTTGACAATTACTAATTATATATGTAGAATAAATCTATGTCAAGACCTTTTTCATCTGGTCAGGCAAAAAACTTCGTGCAGCAGCCAGCTGTGCCAAAAGGAGATTGAAAATGAACAACAGCGAAAAAACAATGGAAAAAATCGTTGCCCTGTGCAAGGGCCGTGGCTTCGTGTACTCCGGCTCGGAGATCTACGGCGGCCTTGCGAACACCTGGGACTACGGTCCGCTCGGCGTCGAGTTCAAAAACAACGTCAAGGCGGCGTGGCGCAAGAAGTTCGTACAGGAAAGCCCGTACAACGTCGGCCTCGACTCCGCTATTCTCATGAACCCCATGACTTGGGTTGCCTCTGGTCACGTAGGCGGTTTCTCCGACCCTTTGATGGACTGCAAGGAGTGCAAGGAGCGCTTCCGTGCCGACAAGGTCATCGAGGACTGGTGCCACGAGAATAACTTCGACCTCGGCAAGAGCGTTGACGCGCTGAGCCAGGCCGAGATGAAGCAGTTCATCGATGAGCACGAGATTGCCTGCCCGACCTGCGGCAAGCACAACTGGACGGACATCCGTCAGTTCAACCTTATGTTCAAGACCTTCCAGGGCGTTACCGAGAACGCAAAGAACGAGCTGTATCTCCGTCCGGAGACCGCACAGGGTATCTTTGTCAACTTCCAGAACATTCAGCGCACTACCCGTAAGAAGGTTCCGTTCGGCGTTGGCCAGATCGGCAAGTCCTTCCGCAACGAGATCACCCCGGGCAACTTCACCTTCCGTACCCGCGAGTTCGAGCAGATGGAGCTTGAGTTCTTCTGCAAGCCGGGTACCGACCTTGAGTGGTTCGCATACTGGAAGGATTACTGCCACAAGTTCCTGCTGTCCCTCGGCATGAAGGACGAGAACCTGCGTCTGCGCGACCACGAGCCGGAAGAGCTTTCTCACTATTCCAAGGCGACCACCGACTTCGAGTTCCTGTTCCCGTTCGGCTGGGGCGAGCTGTGGGGCATTGCTGACCGCACCGACTTCGACCTGACTCAGCACCAGAAGACCTCGGGCGTTTCCATGGAATATTTCGATCAGGAAGCAAACGAGAAGTACATCCCGTACGTTATCGAGCCGTCCCTTGGCGCGGACCGTGTCGCACTGGCGTTCCTCATTGACGCATACGACGAGGAAGTAGTCGGTCAGGACAAGAACGGCAAGGACGACGTGCGCGTTGTTCTCCGCCTGCATCCGGCTCTCGCTCCGTTCAAGGCTGCGGTACTGCCGCTGTCCAAAAAGCTGACCGACAAGGCCATGCCGATCTGGCACGAGCTGGCTAAGCAGTTCCCTGTCGATTTCGACGATGCCGGTTCCATCGGCAAGCGCTACCGCCGCGAGGACGAGATCGGTACTCCGTTCTGCGTCACCGTCGATTTCGAGACCGAGCAGGATGGCTGTGTTACCGTTCGCGACCGCGATACGATGCAGCAGGAGCGCATCAAGATCGAGGATGTTGCCGCCTACATCGCAAAGAAGATCGAATTCTGATTTTCGCTGTCTGTTTTCTGCCGCCGCACTTTATTTTGAGGTGCGGCGGCTTTTTTGCTTTTCGGACGCATAAAGCACGCAGAAGTACGCCATACTAAGCAGGAAATCTTAAAAGGAGGTCCTGTTTTCATGGACAAGAACCATTGCAACACCGCAATTCACTGTACGGTTGAACAGTGTGCAAACCACTGCTGCAGCGCCGAATACTGCTCGCTCGACAGCATCCATGTCGGCACGCACGAAGCATCCCCCTCGGTCGATCAGTGCACCGATTGCATGAGCTTTAAGCGCAAGTAAGCAGGAAAAGGACGCAGTGTATGCAGAAAATGCGTACACTGCGTCCTTTTATTATCAGTCTGCGGCATAGAGTGCGGCACCGCAGGCCGCCTCTTCCCTGCCGTCTGACAGGATGATCGCAGAGTCGAACACTCTCGAAAAGCTCTCGCACAGAAAACGGTTGTTTCTCAGTCCGCCGCCCGAGCCGATCAGTTTTTTTGCTGTGCCGCCGGCGGCACGATATGCCTGATACATTTGATGCAGCTCGTGAGCCATGCCATCCATCATGCCGTAGATCAAGTGGAGCGGCGTGAAATTCTCCGCCGTGAGGCCGGTGATGCTGCCGGTCTGCGTACTGTCCTGCCGTGTGCCCTCAAACAGCGGCAGGACAGTCGGGACATCCTCCGGGCGGTCAGCGCTTTTGAGCAGACCCTCCATCGCCGCATATGGAGCATTCGTATCCATACCCATCATGCGCGCTGTCTGCGCGAAGAAGTCCGCGAGCAGCGCATAGGCTCTGCCGCCGCAGAGCGCCGCTCCGGCGAGCAACCATCCCCCGCTCGGCATGGGACGTGTCTCGAGTCCCGGAGCGGTCATACAGCGGGACGAGAAAACGGAAAACTGGCTGCCTGTACCGACGTTCACGAGCATTTCGTGCTCGCGATCCCGAACTGCCGAAAGAAAGCTCGCCTGATTATCCCCGATCGCTGCGGCAACACGCGCCCTGCTGCGGCAGATGCCGATAAAACGATCCTCCGTGAGACCCGGCAGAAACGCCGGGTCAATGCCGATGCCGCGCAGTACCGTTTGGTTAAACGCGCGCTTTTCTGCGTCAAAAAAGCCAAGGCCTGCGGCATTGCTCGCGTCCATAACCGGCGTTTGCCTGCCGCAGAGCTTCATGGCGATATAATCTCCGATCGTGCACAGCGTGACTGCGTCTGTCGGCACGAGACCATGTGCAAGATTATAGGCATGGGTAACGAGACCATAGCCTGTTGCAGCAGCGAGACCGGTCTTGCTACACAGATATGCGGTCCACGACTGCATATCTGTGCTTTTTTCACATGGCGCATCGCCGCGCGCGTCCTGCCACGTGTACAGAGGACTTACTGCATTCCCCTCGCCGTCGAGATAGAGGATGCCGTGCATCTGTCCGGTTACACCGATGCGTTCGATGTCGGGATAGCGTTCGAAAAGCATATCCGCCGTGCGAAGCGCAGTGTCAAGAATGAGCTGTGCGTCCTGTATGCGCTCTCCGGGCAGCGTCGGCGCGAGAAAGGTGTTGTTTTCGCAGGTTTCGCTCGTGATAAAGCATCCGTCCTCAAGCACGGCTGCGCTGATCGTCGTTGTTCCGATATCTATTCCCAGACTTTTCATGGTGTTCCCTCATTTCGGCTTGGCAGCTTTTTCTTTCATTATAGGAGAACGAAAAATGAAAATCAAGCGTCTTCTTCCAGCCGCTTCCGGTAAAAGTCAATCAATGCCTGAAGCGCCGGAGAGCGCCATTTGTTTTTGTGGATGAGCAGCTGTGTCCAGACCGAGACAGTGCAGTCTGTCACCGGCAGGCGGCACAGCATACCGTTTTCTACAAAGGCCTGCGTGATGAAATCGGGCAGGAAGGTGAGCATATCACTTTTGGAAACGAGACTGCAAAGCTGCGTCGGATTGCCGAGCTCAATAAGCGGCGTGATCGCTTCAGAGCGTGCTGCGAGCAGCTTGTCGAGTATCCTGCGGTAGCTCATGCTTTCGGTCATCGCGAATGGCTGGTCGATGATCTCTGCAAGAGAAAGCGTCTTGGCTTTCTCCAGAGCGCTCCCTGCCGCCGCAACAAAATGCACCTGCTCCTCTTTTTCTGCGCAGATCTCGAAATCCGGTTCATAGATATGCGTATCGAGGGTAAAAACAAGGTCAGCCTCGTTTTTTCGGAGCATACTGAACATATTTTCCGTTCCGGCTTCGGTAATGGTCAGCCGGACGCCGGGATAGCTGTGCTGAAAGTCGATGAAATCGTCATCGAAATAGCGTGAGCACATCGAGCTGGACATGGCAAGGTGCAGATCGCCTGTCACCTCGTCCGCGTGATGGAGCGCCACCATCAGCTTTTCCTGTGCGGTCAACACATCGCGCGCATAGCGCAGCACCAGACTGCCTTCCTGTGTCAGCACGATGCGATGATAAAAACGGTCGAACAGTGCCACGTTCAGTTCTTTTTCGAGCTGCCTGATCTGCGAGGATACGGTGGACTGCGTATAGCCAAGCCGTTCGCCGGCCGCCGAAAAGCCGGAATATTCGCACACCGCCACGAATGTCCGCAGCACATTGAGATCCATGAAAAGCTCTCCTTCTACAAACGATATTTTCGTTATTATACCGCATTATTATCAATTTTACAAATGTTTCTTTTCATAGTAAGATTAACAGTAAGAGTATTATGCAGAAAGAGCGTTCCTGCCCTTTCGGAAAGAGAGTATCAATGAAACGTGAGCGTCTTGGAAGCCGCATGGGCTTCATCATGCTTTCCGCCGGCTGTGCGATCGGCTGCGGAAATGTATGGAAATTTCCGTGGATGTGCGGTCAGAACGGCGGAGGCAGCTTCATGCTGGTCTATTTCATCTGTCTGATCGTGCTCGGAATCCCGGCTATGGTCATGGAATTTTCGGTCGGCAGAGCCGCGCAGACCAGTCCTGTCCGTATGTACCGCAAGCTCGAAAAGCCCGGTCAGAAATGGCATCTTTGGGGTGCGGTCTGTCTGATCGGCAATATTGCCATCATGGCATTCTACTGCGTCGTTACCGGCTGGATCATCTATTATTTTGTGAAATTCCTCACCGGTCAAACCGCATCCTTCGGCTTTGCTTCCATGATCGCCAACCCTGTTATCAACGTGGTATTTCTGTTTGTCACGGTCGCTGTTGCCTTTCTCATTCTGAGCCGCGATATTCAGAAGGGTCTCGAGCGGATCACAAAATATATGATGAGTGCTCTGCTCGTGCTCATGCTTGTGCTTGCGGTTCACAGCGCGCTGCTCGACGGCGCGGCAGACGGACTTGCCTTCTACCTTACGCCGGACTTTTCCAAGATCAATGGTTCGGTTATCGTCGGCGCGATGAATCAGGCGTTCTTCACCCTGTCCACCGGCATGGGCGGCATGGCGATTTTTGGCAGCTACATCGACAAGGACCACTCGCTGATGGGCGAGTCGGTCAACGTTATCGTGCTCGATACGTTTGTTGCCATTCTTGCAGGATTCATCATCTTCCCGGCGTGCTCGACCTATGGTCTGGAGGTCAACGCCGGCCCGAGCCTGCTGTTTGACACCATGGCAAGCGTTTTCAATCACATGGCAGGCGGCCGTATCTGGGGCACGATGTTCTTCCTGTTCATGATCTTTGCTGCGCTGTCCACCGTTCTCGGCGTGTGCGAGAACATTCTTGCGATGGTGCGCGAACTGACCGGCTGGTCTCGCCCCAAGGGCTGCATCATCTGCGGCACAGGCATCTTCCTTCTCGCACTGACTACCGCTCTCGGATACAGCGTCATTCATTTTCAGCCGTTCGCGGAAGGCACCGCCTGGCTTGATCTGTGGGACTTTATCGTTTCGAACAACGTCCTGCCGCTCGGCTCGCTTGTGCTGACGCTGTTCTGCTGCAACAAGTTCGGCTGGGGCTGGGATAATTTCGTCCGTGAAGCAAACACCGGCAGAGGTCTCAAGATCCGTCCGTGGATGCGTCCGGTTTTTCAGTATATCACTCCTGTCATTATCGTTTTCATCTATGTCTACGGCATGGCAACGTTCAAGTGGCGGTAAAATGAACTTTTTAGAGAGCATAGTCTAATCTATGCTCTCTTTTTTCGTCTTAGCGTATTGCGCACGCCCGCCTGTTTATGGTACTATAATACAGCAAAGAAAGACATTTGCACCGCCCCGGCGGCGCAATGCAGAAAGGGACTGATCTACTATGCAGAAGGGCGATATTGCCAAGCTGAAGCTGCTGCTCGCAGGCATTTCGGCGCGAATGACGAAAAATCGTGATTATTTTATCCGTGCGGTCTGCACATTCACTTCCGGAAAGAAAAAATTTGATGCCGAACTTTCGCTAGACGGGCAAGACTGGGCGCTTCGTTTTCAGGGCAGTATCTCCCCCACGGATGCCGCTGCATTCTGTGCATTTTTTGCCTCTGAGGCTGAAAAATTTGACGAGAGCGTGCTTGTCTATACCGAGCGCAGCGCTGTCGTGACGCTCTCCGCCACTGCACGCGGCGTGCAGATGAAGCAGGCGGAGCGTGAGGCGAGCGATGAGGAAAAGGCGAACGCCGCCAATCCCCTGCTCGACAGCGGCCGTCAGTATTTGATCCGTGTCGATCAGGCCGCCGCGCTGCTGCGCGAGATCGGTATTCTGACCGCAGACGGCAAGCTGAAAAACGATATGATTCGCAAATACAATCAGATCGACCATTACGTCGAACTGGTTGCACCGATGTTTGAGCAGGATGACAGCGACGAGATCGTGCTGCTCGACTGCGCCTGCGGCACGTCCTATCTCAGCTTTGTCATGAATTATTATCTGCACGAGGTGCTCCATCGCCGCTGCCGCGTGATCGGCGTAGACATCAAGGAGCATGTCATCGACGAGAGCCGTGCGATGGCGAAGCGTCTCGGCTATCATAATATGAGCTTCCAATGCGCCGATCTGCGCGTATATCAGCCGCCGAAAAATGTTACCGCTGTCATTTCGCTCCATGCCTGCGATATTGCGACCGATCTTGCCCTTGCGACCGCGCTCCGTGCCAGAGCGAAATACATCGCGTGCGTGCCCTGCTGTCACAAGGAACTGCTCAATCAGTATACCATGCCCGGCCTCGAACCGCTGACCCGTCACGGCGTCTTCAAGGCGCGCTTCAATGATGTGCTGACCGACAGCATGCGCGCACTCAAGCTGGAGGCTGAGGGCTATAAGGTATCGGTCGTCGAGTACATCTCGCCGCTCGACACGCCGAAAAACCTGCTCATCCGTGCCGTCCGCACAGGCCGCGAAAACCGTCGTGCGAAGTCGGATTACGAAGCAGTGCGCCGCACACTCGGCACAACCTCTGAGCTTGATCGCCGCTGCATGGACATGGAAAACGAATTCTTCGTTACAGACGAGGATCTGATACCGTAACATAATGATCCCTCCGGAATACAATGATAATACAGGCGGCCGAGGCAAAACGCCGCCTGCGCAAATCATGTGATCCGGAGGGATAAATCATGGCTGAAAAAATCTGCTGCCCCGGTCCTCTCGGCACGTCGGGCGGCAACACCGCATCCGGCGGCGCGTTCCGTGAGGCTGTGTGCGTACACACGAGCAAGGTCTATGATTCCTGCCGCAGCAAGGAATGTCTGCGTGACATCCGCGTTTATCTGACACGCGACGCGCAGGATATGCTCGATTCCGGCGGCATCGTTTCGGTAAAGCCGCGTACAGCTGATCTGCTCTGTGTGAAAATCGACGTTGAACCGGTGCAGTTTAATCGCGGTCTGTACAGTGTGGACAGCCGATTCTTTTACCGCATTGAGTGCGAGGTGAGCTGTGCGGTCGGCCGGCCGCGCATTGTAGACGGTCTCGCTGTATTCGACAAGCGCGTCATGCTGTTCGGCGGCGAGGGCGGCGCGCGGATCTTCTCCTCGCACTATATCGAGGACGGCACGGACGTACAGCTTCGTCCGAATTCCAACCGTCCAACCGCAGTGATCGAGGTCGTCGACCCCGTTATGCTGGATGCCCGGGTCGTTGCTCCCGAGACGAAATGCAACTGCTGCTGCTGTGCTCTGCACGAAGTGCCGAAGCAGCTCTGCTCGTGCTTTGACGGGGATGATCTTGTGCTTGCGAACGACGGCTACCAGCTGTTCGTAACGCTTGGCCAGTTTTCCATCATCCGCCTTGAACGTGACATTCAGCTGCTTATGCCTGCCTACGATATCTGTCTGCCGCGCCGCGACTGCTCGAACAGTAATATCGGCGGTGAGACCGACCCCTGCGAGGTTTTCTCGAACTTTGAATTCCCTATTGACGCTTTCTTCCCACCGCGCGGAGAGCGTGCAAACTGCCTTTTCACGGGCGCGAACGGCGTGAACGGTGCAAACGCAAATTCCGGCTGCGGCTGCCGTGCAAACACCGCAAACAGCTGCAATAAATAAGGACGGCACTGCGAGATTTAATCTGCGGCGCCTTGCGGAAATCCTGTTCGCTGCCTTTGGTACAGTCTCATGGTAATTCATCAGGTATTATCGCAAAACCATAAATAAGAAAACGGCATGGACGTGCGTCCATGCCGTTTTGTATTGCGGAGTGTATCAGTAAGCGATCGTTACCATAACGTCGGAAACCTCCGGTTTAGCAGAGATCAGACCCTCATCGTACATCCAGTCGATATTCTCCTGCCAGCAGGCCTCGGTCTGAGACAGGAACTTTGCATCTGCGGTCTCCATGAGCGGAAGCAGCGTTTCACAGGACTTCTTCTCTACATCCGGGTCCAGCGCAAAGTTCGCCTCATCCTGATTGTCGAGCAGAACCTGCAGAACCTCGTCCGTGCTGTTCTTGAAGTCCTCGAAGCCCTTGCTGCATGCGGTCAGAAAGCCAGCAAGCACATCCGGCTCGTTATCGATCATCTCATCGCTTGCAAGGAAAATGCCCTCATAGTATTTCGGCACACCGAAATCATCCGGGAAGAAGTAATTGACTTCGAAGCCCTCTTTCTCCATCTGCGGCACCTCGTGGTTGACCAGACATCCGATGGTAGCGTCAACGTTGCCGGTGGTCATCGAGCTCATCAGATCAAAGCCGACATCTACCAGTTTTACGCTGTCCGGGTCTGCGCCGGAGTTCTTCATGATGCTGCGGATCAGGGCCTCAGAAAGCTCCGTACCGGCATAACCGACCGTCTTGCCCTCCAGATCCTTCGGAGAGGTGATATTTTTATCCTTGAGCGAGAGAACGATATTCAGCGGGCCCTGCACAACCGCACCGATCGACTTGATCGGCACGTTCTGCTCAGCGCGCGCCTGAATGACATCCTGCTGATAGTACAGGCCAATATCAGCTTTGCCTGCTGCGACCATACTCATCGCATCGTTAACACCGGCCGGAGACTGAATGTCGACATCCAGACCCTGCTCAGCAAAGTATCCCTTCTCCTGTGCTTCATACAGGAATGCGTGCAGAGCATTCGGATACCAGTCGAGCACAACGGTCAGATGGTGCAGATTATCCTTCGCGCCGCCGTCTCCGCCTGCTTCGGCATTGCTGTTTGCAGCGCCCTGTGCGCCGCAGCCGGTCAGCAGCATTGCGCCTGCTGCCAGAAGTGCAAGAAATCGCTTTTTCATAAGTAATTTTCTCCTTGAATATTCAAAAGTTTGTTTTTCTGTTGTTTTCTGATTGCATGATATGTGTGCGTGAAATCAGCATAACGCCCCGAGCGTCGTTACAGGCTGCTTCTCCAGGTCACAATCTTCTTTTCGAGCCAGCTGACGATGCCGACCGCAATCATTGCGACTGCGCTCAGCAGAACGATCGGCGCGAAAACACCTGCGCCGTCGAGCTGCGTCATCATGCGGCGGCTGAAATATCCGAGGCCCGCCTGCGCGCCAAGCCATTCGCCGATCGCAGCGCCGATGATCGACATCGGGATTGCCATCTTTATGGCTGAGAAGAAATACGGCAGTGCCGCCGGCAGCTTCAGCTTCAGGAATATCTCCTTTCGGCCTGCGCCGAACGTGCGCAGCATATCCACCATATCGGTCTTAGCCGAACGAAAGCCATCGAAAACCGTCATCGCGATCGGAAAGAACGTGATGAGTACGGTCACGAGCACCTTGCTCCAGATCGTATAGCCGAACCAGAGCACAAATAACGGCGCGAGCGCGGTCGTCGGAATGGTCTGCGACGCGATGATGAGCGGATAGAGCATGCGTTCCGCCGCCGGACTGGCGTCCATCACGATGGCAAGCAGCAGGCCGAGCGCGACCGAAATCGCGAGGCCTACGCCTGTGCACAGCATGGTTGCGGGCAGATGTGCAGTGAAGAGCGGCTTCCGCAGTTCCCACAGGCGCACGAGGATCTGCGTCGGAGACGGAAGAATGTATGCTGCGTTCATACCCATCGCGCCCGCCTGCCAGATGATCAGCAGCGCCAGCATGAAAATAAGGACGGGCAGATTTGCATTCGTATTCTTTTTCATTCCGATACCTCCCTGCGCAGCAGCGAGATAAGGCTTTCGCGCAGCTCGAGCATCCGCGGCTCGGTAAGACACGCACGGGTGCGCGGATATGGTGCCGGTACCTCAAAGGAACGCAGTCTGCGGATGGGCGTATCTTCGACCACGAGCACGCGGCCGGAAAGGAAAATCGCCTCTTCTACATCATGCGTAATAAACAGTACGGTCTTGCTGTCGCGCTCCCACTGATCGAGCAGCCATTCCTGCATGGTGATGCGCGTGAGAAAGTCGAGCGCTGAAAAAGGCTCGTCCAGCAGCAGCAGTTCGGAGCCGGTCAGCAGTGTACGCGCAAAGGCCGCCCGCTGCCGCATTCCGCCCGAAAGCTCCTCCGGACGCTTGTCACCCCAGCCGGCGAGACCGACATGCTCCAGCGTCTCTGTCACACGGCGGTCCATTTCCGCACGCGGAATACCGCCGCGCACCTCCATCGGCAGACGAAGATTTTCGTTCACTGTGCGCCACGGGAACAGCAGGTCGCGCTGAGGCATATAGCCGCAGTAGCCTCTCCTGCCGTCGATGCTCTCTCCGCCAACCAGGATGTCGCCGCTCTTGCGCGTGAGCAGCTGACCGGTCAGACGGAAAATCGTCGATTTGCCGCAGCCGGACGGGCCGATGACCGAAACGAACTCGCCTTTTCCGATGTGAAAGGACAGATCGTCAATGATATTGAAATCCTCGACGTCATATTGAAAGGTAACGTTGCGAAACTCAAGCATTTACAGTTCCCCGTTCCATGCCATTTCCCAGAACATACCCTCGTAGTGCGAGCAGTCGACAAAAATGTCGATGAGACGCTCGAGTTGCGGCTCGGTATAGTGTTCGGCCAGCTGCTCCATATATGCGATGAGGCGGCGGTTCTCTGCGGCGTAATCTTCGGAGGCATAGCCCTGTATCCATTCGCCGTAGAATTCATGCTTTTCCGCGTTCGGATAATTCGAGACGATCCATTTTGCGATATACTCGTAGCTGAGCGCGCAGGAAAGCACCGCTGCCATGATCTCCGCCGGGCCTTCCTCTGCCGCGACAGCGCGCATGTAGGCAGTATATGAGCTGTTCGGGAGCGACGGCTTAACGCGTTCGGCGTCCTCCTCCGTGATACCGAGACGCTTCATGTAGCCGCGATGAATGTTCATCTCGCCGCCGAGGATATTCGCGACCGAGGACGCAAACATGCGCATGACCTCGGGATCGCGCGACTTGACAACGCCCTGTGCAAAGACCTTGGCATAGTCAAACAGGTAAACGTAATCCTGCAACAGATAAAAACGAAATTTCTGAATTTCGAGGCTGCCGTCGGCAATACCGCGCACGAAAGGATGCTTGAGATAGCCCTCCCAGATCTCGCGCGTTGCATCGAGCAGTCTTTGGGTTGTTTTGTTGTTTTTCAAGGTGGTACCCCCAATGAATTGATGTTGATCGTATCCTAAGACCGTCGGCATACTCTGCCGGCAGCACTTTCCGTCTGCATCAGATCAGACGGATGCGCGACGTCAGTTCATCCGCTGAAAGCAGGCTGACTGCGTCGATCAGGCGTGTCCGAAAGGAAGCGGTGCCCTCCATCTCTTTACGCACACGCGCATCTGCGATTTCTCCGCAATGCTTCATCACCTCCGATGCCGTGACTGCGGCTTCAAATAATCTATCGGGTGCAGCGCCGCAGTACACGCCAGCAAGCGAGGTGAGCATACACCCTGCCCCGGTGATGCGGCGGAGCAACTCACTGCCGCCGCACAGCACTGCGGTGCGTTTTCCGTCTGTGATCACGTCCATCGCACCGGTCAGCAGTACGACCGTACCGGTACGATGCGCAAAATCGCGCAGCCAGGCTGCGGATTCCGCAAGATTGTCCTCGTCAATGCGGTCGCTGAGGTCGGCCTCAACGCCGCTCTCCTGCTCCGTCCCACCGGCCAGCGCACGGATTTCAGACACGTTGCCGCGAATGACTGAGACAAGGCCTTCCGCGAGAAGCTTCGCGCACATATCACCGCGCAGATGGCTCGCACCTGCGGCAACCGGATCGAGTACGACCGGATGTCCGAGTTTTTTTGCGGTTGCTGCCGCGCGCAGCATGGCTTCCTGCGCGCGCACCGCGCCCATGTTGAGAACGAGCGAGGAGGCGTGCGCCGTGATCTCCTCGACCTCGCGCTCATCCTGTGCCATGATAGCCGTTCCGCCGGCCGCGAGGATGATATTCGCGCAGTCATTAACTGTCACCGGATTGGTGATACAATGGGTCATCGGACGGCACGAGACCGTTCTCTCAATCACTTTTTTCAGTTCTTCGATCAACGCAGAGCCCCCTCAAGGCTGCTGAACACATGCGTGCGCTTGAGCGCGGACAGCACGAGAACAGAAATCGCCGCGCCGACCGCAGTCGAGATAAGGAAGCTCGGTACAAAGGTGAACAGCGCTGCCTTGGTGTTGCCCATGAGGACAGCGGCGATCGGGTAGGACGCAAGGCCGCCCAGAATGCCGGTGCCGAATACCTCGCCTGCATATGCCGCAGGCAGCTTCGGACACAGCTTGTATGCCACGCCGCACAGCAGCGCGCCGATCATGGAGCCCGGAAAAGCGAGCAGGCTGCCCAGACCGAGGAGATTTCGGATGAGAGCGGCGGCAAACGCCATGCCGACCGCATAACCGGGGCCGAGCAGGACCGCGCCGAGTACATTTACCATATGCTGTACGGGCGAGCACTTCGCGCCGAGCACCGGGATGGAAAACAGGCTGCCGACAACAGCAACAGCAACAAGCACGCCTGCGATGGTCAGTTTACGGATGTTTTTCGCTTTCATTTTGATTCACTCCTGTTAAAAATACGGCAGAAATGGTCGAGCGGTCCGCAGCCGTGTCCGAGACCGGGCGCGTGACGGATTGCATCGGTGACATACTCCTTCGCGAGGCGGACTGCCTCGGGCACGTTTTTGCCGAGAGCGAGGTTGGACGCGATGGCAGAGGACAGTGTGCAGCCCGTGCCGTGCGTCGAGGTACTATCGATCTGCTCGATCTCGATACGATGGCAGGTCTCACCATCGAACAGCACATCCACAGCGCCCGGAATGTTTTTTCCGCCTTTGACCAGTACGTTTTTACAGCCGAGCGCACCAATTCTGCGCGCTGCGGTCTCCATATCTGCGGGCGTGTGGATCTCCATGCCTGCCAGATACTGTGCTTCGGGCACATTCGGTGTCAGCACATCGGCAAACGGCAGCACGGTCTCGATCAGCGCGCCGACCGACTTCGGGTCCATCAGCGGATCGCCGTTCTTGGCAAACATGACCGGGTCGATGACAACATTCGCCGGTCGATACTGGCGCAGCTTGTCTGCGACTGCCTTCATGCATTCCGGCGAGGAAAGCATGCCGATCTTGACCGCATCCGGCACGATGTCCTCAAACACCGCATCGATCTGTTCCTCGATCATTCTCGTACTGATGTCCTGAATGTCGATAACGCGCGCGGTGTTCTCTGCGACGACCGACACGATGACGCTCATGCCGAACACGCCGTGCGCCGCCATGGTTTTGAGGTCAGCCTGCACACCTGCGCCGCCCGAACAGTCCGAACCGGCAATCGTAAGCACTTTTTTCATAGAATTCTCCTCTTTTCCGGAACAGCTCCGCAAGTCCGGATACCGTTCCTGCATAAAAATGCCGCAGTCCTCATCCTCTGACGAAAACTGCGGCATTGTAATTGCGATGCGACAGCTCCCTACGATGGTTCTAACCAACAGGTTCAAAAGGTTGGGGGTATTCCCTCTCAGCCGCATCCTGCGGCACCCTTGCTTCTTTGTCAAGTATAGACCTGTGTCGCCCTGTTTGTCAAGTATTTGTCAGTGTTCGCTCTGTTTTTCTCGTGAAAAAGGCTGTTCAGCCTTCATATTTCAGCAGCTTCCGGTATGCTGCATCCATGCCGAGTGCGCCGAGGGGCGCAGTGATCAAAATCGCGAGCACCGCCACAGACAGCACGATCTTGCCGCACGGCAGCCCCATCGCGAGCGGCACAGAGCCGATCGCTGCCTGTACGGTTGCTTTCGGCAGGTAAGCAATGACGCAGAACAAGCGCTCGCGTCGACTGAGCTTCGTGCCTGCAAGGCAGAGCACAACACCTGCTGCACGGAAAATCAGTGCTGTAAACACCATCAAAACCGCTGCGAGACCGGTCTCGGATACATATCTGATATCAACTGCGGCACCGACGAGCACAAACAGAATGAGCTCCGCCGCGATCCAGAGCTTTCCGAACTTTTCGCTGAGGCGTGCGCGGACTTCGCCGGTCGTTTTTCGTGCAAGCATGCACGCCATGCTGGTGACCGCGAGCAGGCCGGACAGCGCGATCTTTCCCTTGAGAACAGTCTCGAGCGCCACGAGTAGGAAGGAAACGCTCAGCACGATGATAATCTTGACGCTGCCGCGAACCATGTGGTTGCGGGCAAATGCCGCTTCAAAGAATCTCGACAGAGCATAACCGGCTGCCGCACCGACTGCGATGCCGAGCACGATCGAAACCGGAATGTTCAGAAAGTCTGCCGCTCTCGCATTTCCTCCCTGCGCGATACCAGTGAAGGTCGTGAACAGTACGATAACGTAGATGTCGTCACACGATGCACCGGCCAGCAGCATTTGGGGAATGCTCTTGTCCGTGCCCCATCGATTTTCCATAAGAAAGACCATGCGCGGCACGACAACGGCCGGAGAGACAGCTGCGAGTACGGCCCCCATAACAGCGGCCTCGATGCGGTTGACACCGAGAAGATACGGCGCGAGCAGTATGTATCCGGCGAGTTCGCAGGTAGCAGGCAGGCACGAGAGCAGGACGGCAGGACGGCCAACCTGTCTGAGGTCGGACAGGTTGAGCGACAGACCGGCCTTGAGCAGAATGATGATAAGCGCCATCTGTCGCAGCTCGGACGAGATTGACAGGATCGAGCCGTCGAGTACATTCAGTATGTGCGGGCCAAGAACAATGCCGACGAGGAGCATTCCGATGATACGCGGCAGCTTGATTGCCGAACAGACTGCTGCGGCAGCCAGTCCGGCAAGAAAAACGAAGGCAAGTGATGTTAACATAGTTTTTCTCCTTCCGGGGGCATAAAAAAAGCTGATACCCCCTGTGAAATATCACAGAAGTCATCAGCAGTAACTGCGGTTTCGGCATGCGCCGCGGGAGAACTTCATTCCCTTTTTATTTGCAGACCTATTATAGCATAAATATAACTGCATGGCAAACGTTTTCTTGACCGGTTGAAAAGCGATGTTTTCGGCAGTCTCAAAAGGCCGGTTTGATCCGGCCTTTTGAGATTATCTGATATGGAAAATGTATCTGAGAATGCCGCACAGACACTTCGGGCTCTTCCAGACAGCAACCTTCATCACGCTCTCCTCCCTTCTCACAGGCTTTGACACAGGAGCAGACCCGCTGCAATGACTGCCGCCGCCAGCAGCCGTACTGTCCAGCACGGCGTCAGCAGACTGCCGATGAGTACGCCTGCGCCGAAGAACAGCACCGCAAGGCCGATAGCCTGACCGCGGCAGAGCATTCCGCATCCCCCCCTGCTTTCAGTATAAGCGCGAAGAAGGAAAAATGTGCATAACAAAGGGAAACCACCTTTCGGGCGGTTCCCCTTGCTGTTCTTTTGACTTATTTTCCGGTGGTCGAGCCGAAGCCGCCTTCGCGCTGACCCTCTGCATCATCGTCTACCGTGATGCCGTAGGGCAGAAAAATGCCCTGCGCGAACGCATCGCCAGACTGTACAGACAGCATCTTGCCGTTCAGATCATCACTTGTCATCTTGATCAGGATATGACCCTCGTTTTTTGCCTCGAAATAGTCGCTGTCGATGACGCCGACCGTGTTATCGAGCTGAAGGCGATGACGGAAGCCCAGACCCGAGCGCGGGTAAAGCTGAAGCACCCAGCCGTCCTCGATCATGACACGGATACCGGTCGGAATAAGGATCGTCTCGTGCGGGACGAGCGTGAAGCTCTCGGGCGCGAAGAAGTCGTAGCCTGCGGAGCCTTTGGTCGCGCGGCGCGGCAGACGGATGTTCGCATAGACCGACTTTGCCTCTTCAACGCTGCTGCCGGTCGCGGCGCGCCAGTCGTTGATGAACTGTTCTTCACTTACCTTATAAAACTGTGCGATTTTTTCCATCGTTCATGCTCTCCTGTTTATTTGTCAGTATTTTCATGCAGACAGACCGTGCCGGTCTCCCGGGTACGCCGAACATCGATCACGCGCTGATTGGCGCTGCCGCGCCAGCAGAGCTGTGTGTTCTTCTGCGATTCGATGAACGGCCCGTCCACGATAACATCTATGGCATCAAGGAACGGCAGATCTGCGATCTGCTCCCAGCGGTAGCCTGTATACAGCCAGATGGTCTTTTCCGGAAAACGTGCATGGACTTCGCGGGCGAGCGCACCGACCTGTTCCCGGTTTGCCGGATAGAGCGGATCGCCGCCCGAAAACGTCACGCCGGACACATAGTCCTTGGCGAGTTCGGTGAAGATCTCTTCCTTTGCCGCCTCGTCGAACGGCAGGCCGCCGTTTTCGTCCCACGTGATCGGGTTGTGACAGCCGGGGCACGCATGGCCGCAGCCCGCGACCCACAGCACAACGCGGAGCCCGTCGCCGTTCAGCATATCGTCCTTGGTGATATTATGATACTGCATGGTGTGTTACATACTCTTTCTTTCTGCAATTTCTGCCATTTTTGCATCGTTCAGGCGTGTGTCGCCCTTGACGCGGGAATAGGACAGATACCCGTTCATTCGCTCGATCTTGGTGAGGTTGCGGCTGCCGCACTTCGGACAGACATCCATCGCGAGCTCCTCATGACCGCAGTCGTCGCAGTATGCGAGCGAGAGATTGACGCCCTCATAGAATCCCTTCCTCATTGCACGGCGCACGAGCGAGCGGATGGCCTCGCGGTTATAGCTGATGGGATACTTGACATACTGGATCTTGCCGCCGTTGCACAGATTCCAGAAACGGTCCTCCAGATCCTGCTTTTCGATCGGAGTCAGATCCTCGGTAACGTGGCAGTGGAAGCTGTTGGATACATACGGACGGTCGGAAACGCCCTCGATGATGCCGTATTTTCTGCGGAACTGCTCGACCTGAAGGCCGCACAGGCTCTCGGCCGGCGTACCGTAGATCGCATACAGGTTGCCGTCCTCGTGCTTGAACTGCTCGACCTTATCGTTGATGTACTTGAGCGTTTCGAGCGCGAACGCACCGTCCTCGGCAAGCGACTTGCCGTTATAAAGCTCCTGAAGCTCGTTCAGGGCCGTAATGCCGAACGAAGCCGTCGCAGTCTTGAGGATAGGCTTGATCTTATCGCCCGGCTTGAGGTGGCCGCCGTAGAAGCCGCCCTCGCAGTATGCGAGCGGATTGGTGGAGGCACGCATTTCACCGAGGTACGCATAGGTACGGATGTGCAGTTTACGGATCAGCTCCAGATAGTAGTCCAGTACCTCGTGGAACGGACGGTTTTCCTGCTGCGACTTGGCGTAGATCATCGGCAGATGCAGCGATACTGCGCCGATATTCCAGCGGCCGACGAACACCGGCCTGTCCTCCTCGTCCGCCGGCTCCATGCCGCCGCGTTCAAACCACGGAGACAGGAACGCGCGGCAGCCCATCGGACTGATGATCGCGCCGTATTTTTTGTACATGGAGGGCACGTAGCCTTCGCCGGTCAGCGACAGCCAGTCCGGGTACATCGCGCGTGCAGAGCATTCGATGCCGGCCTCAAAGACGTCTTCGAGTTCGCCGCCGGGGCCGTGCAGGTTCTCGTCGTACAGAAATACGATCTTCGGGAACAGAACCGGCTTTTTGTTGCCCTTCTTACCCTGACCCTTGCGGCGGACGTTGAGCATGGTGATGGAAGCAAGCTTCGCAAAGCGGCCCGTGCCGGTGCCCATCGTCATGGTGATAAACGGATAATCGCCGCGGCTGGATGCGACCGTGTTGAATTTGTACTCCCAGCCCTGGAAGCCCTGCTCAAAATCGTTCAGGATATCCGCCATGACGGCTTTTTCGACCGTCTCCGGATCAAGGCCGAGCGCACTGTATTTTTCGGTCAGCATTTTATAGCTGCGCTCGGCATACGGCTCGAGCAGCAGATCAACGCTCGGCACAGTAAAGCCGCCGTACTGCTGACTTGCCGCCGAAAGCACGATATCGCCGATGACATCGAACGCGACATTGAGTGTTTTCGGCTCATTGTACCACAGATTGCCCATCTCAAAGCCGTCCTTCAGCACGTGCTTCACATCGAACAGACAGCAGTTCATCGTGTCGCGGCGCGCAGACATATCATGGATATAGATATAGCCGTCACGGCAGGCCTGCAGCTCCTCGGTATTCATGAAGAACTTCTGATACAGCTCCTTGTTGAGCTGATTAAAGATCAGACTGCGCTTTGTCGAGACAAGCGCGGAATCGGTATTTGAATTTTCGCGGTCGCCGATGTACATGATGGACTGACTCTTTTTATAGACGCTGTCCAGCATGCCGACGAAATCCTGCTTGTAGTTGCGGTAGTCGCGGTAGCTTTTCGCGACCTCGGGGCGCACGGCCTCGAGGGCAGACTCGACGATGTTGTGCATCTGCCAGATCTGTACATCTGTCATGGCATGGTCACGGATATAACCCTCGACATGATCGCAGATCGATTTCAGCTCGTCGTCGGTAAACGTGTAAAGCACGCGGTTCGCACTTTTATTGACGGCGGTCACAACTTTCTGGATGTTGAACGCCTCTCGGGTATGGTCTTTCTTGATGACGCGGACCATCGTCGTCACTCCTTTTCTTCCTATTTTGTAGCAGTGACTATTATAACACACAAGATATTGCGATGGTAGACCAAATTCGCCGAAATCTGTCACAAAAATTCGGCCGTAAAATCGGCGATTTTCTGCTTGACGGATTTTGGACCATCTGAAATTTCCGCTTGCGCATCGCGTTTTTCGACGTTATACTGTATTATATATAGTAAGAGACGCGCGTTTTCAGACGCGCTTCCCTGCGCCTGACATTAAGCCGCCCTGCGGGCGACTGCGTGAAAGGTGCAGCTGACAGAAAATAGCTCCCTGCCCGTTCCATTTTTTCCGGGCAGGACTCTCTGCGGCTGCGCCTGCTTTCGGGTGCAGCCGCAGTTTTTGTCTCGGAGGAAAAGTTATGCAGACAAGAGTCGCCGTCATGGGCATCATCGTAGAAAGCACGGATTCGGTCGAGCAGCTGAACCATCTGCTGCACGAGTACGGTCATTATATCATCGGGCGCATGGGTATCCCCTATCGCGCACGCAGCATCAACATCGTCTCCATCGCCATCGACGCGCCGCAGGATGTGATCTCTGCGCTTTCCGGCAAGATCGGCAGCCTCGACGGCATCAGCGTCAAAACCGCCTACTCCAATGTGCTTGCCGATGAATAACGACGCAAAAAAACTCATCGACCGTCTTGCGCGCGAGCACAGCCTTTCAAAGGAGGACTATGCGTTCCTTGTGCGCGCGCAGGACGAAGAGACCGCAGCGTATGCGGGGGCGCTTGCCGCCGGTGTCCGGCGTGAGGTCTATGGCACGGACGTTTATATCCGTGGTCTGATCGAGATCGGAAATATCTGCCGCAACGACTGCCTGTACTGCGGCATTCGACGCTCCAACACGCACGCCGACCGCTACCGGCTGACCGAGGACGAGATCTTCGAATGCGCGTGCGAGGGCTATACGCTCGGCTTCCGCACCTTTGTCATGCAGGGCGGCGAGGACGGCGCGTTCGGCGTTGATCCGATCTGCCGCACGGTACGCCGCATCAAGCGAAAATTTCCGGACTGTGCGGTAACGCTTTCGCTCGGTGAATTTCCGCGGGAAGCTTACGAGGCTATGTTTTCCGCCGGCGCAGACCGCTATCTGCTGCGGCATGAGACAGCAGACCGGACGCACTATGAAAAGCTGCATCCGGCGGAAATGTCGTTCGAAAACCGTATGCGCTGCCTGCGCGACCTGAAGGACATCGGCTTCCAGACCGGCTGCGGCTTTATGGTCGGCTCGCCGTTCCAGACGCCCGAAACGCTCGCTGAGGACCTTAAATTCATCGAAACCTTCCGCCCTGCGATGTGCGGCATCGGCCCGTTCATCCCCCAGAAGGACACACCCTTTGGCGACAGACCCGCAGGAACGGCGGAGCAGACGGTTTACCTGCTCTCGCTGCTGCGGCTCATGCAGCCGAAGCTGCTGCTTCCGGCCACGACCGCCCTCGGAACCATCCTTCCGGACGGACGCGAACGCGGGCTTGCCGCTGGAGCGAATGTCGTCATGCCCAATCTCTCGCCGCTCTCCGTGCGAAAAAAGTACGCACTCTACGACGGCAAGCTGTGCACCGGCGAGGAGGCGGCGCAGTGCATCGGCTGCCTGTCGCGGCGTGTGCAGTCGGTCGGCGCGAATATCGTCATCGACCGCGGCGACGTAAAACCGTGAAATCTGTTTCGAACAAGAAAGGATATAATATAAATGGCTGTTTATAACCCGAAATCCATGTATGCTGATGATTTTATCAACCATGAGGAGATTCTCGAAACGCTCGAATACGCCGAGCGCAACAAAAATAATCTCGAGCTGATCGACAGTCTTCTCGAGAAGGCGCGTCCGAAAAAGACCGCCGGCGGCGTTCACTGCGCCGGTCTGACCCACCGTGAGGCATCCGTGCTGCTCGCCTGCGAAAACCCGGAGAAGATCGCCGAGATGTACAGGCTCGCCGAGGAGATCAAGCTCGCCTTCTACGGCAACCGCATCGTTATGTTTGCGCCGCTCTATCTGTCCAATTACTGTATCAACGGCTGCGTTTACTGCCCGTATCACGCAAAAAACCGTCATATTGCGCGCAAAAAGCTGACGCAGGATGAGGTGCGCGCCGAGGTTATCGCACTTCAGGATCTTGGACACAAGCGTCTTGCCATTGAAGCCGGAGAGGACCCGAAGAACAATCCGATCGAATATATTCTCGAATGTCTGGACACGATTTACAGCGTCAAGCATAAAAACGGCGCGATCCGCCGCGCGAATGTCAATATCGCTGCAACGACGGTCGATGAGTACCGCATGCTCAAGAATGCCGGTATCGGCACCTACATCCTGTTTCAGGAAACCTACCATAAGAACAGCTATCTTGAGCTGCATCCGACCGGCCCCAAACACGACTACGACTACCACACCGAGGCGATGGACCGCGCGATGGAGGGCGGTATCGATGACGTTGGTCTGGGCGTGCTGTTCGGTCTGGAAAAGTACAGATACGAATTTGCCGGTCTGCTGATGCACGCTGAGCATCTCGAGGCGGTGCACGGCGTCGGTCCGCACACCATAAGCGTGCCGCGCATCAAGCGCGCCGACGACATCGACCCGGACGTATTCGACAACGGTCTTGCCGACCCGCTGTTTGAAAAGGTTATCGCGTGCATCCGCATTGCCGTTCCGTATACCGGCATGATCATTTCCACCCGCGAGAGCGAAAAGGTGCGCGCGCGTGCACTGCATCTCGGCATTTCTCAGATCAGCGGTGCGTCCCGCACCTCGGTCGGCGGCTACACCGAGCAGGAGCGTCCGCACGACACCGAGCAGTTCGATGTTTCCGACCAGCGTTCGCTCGACGAAGTCGTACGGTGGCTGATGGAGATGGGATATATTCCTTCCTTCTGCACAGCATGCTACCGCGAGGGACGCACGGGCGACCGCTTCATGAGTCTGTGCAAGTCCGGTCAGATCCTCAACTGCTGCCATCCGAACGCACTGATGACGCTTGAAGAATTTCTTGTTGATTACGCGAGTGAGGATACACGCCGCGTCGGCATGGAGCTGATCGACCGCGAACTGCACAAGATCCCGAACGAAAAAGTCCGCACGCTTGCAGCACAGCACATCAGCGACATCCGCTCGTCCAACCGCCGCGATTTCCGCTTCTGAGGAGGGCTGAGCCATGAGTCTCAATGCACAGGTATCTGCGGAGCGCGTACACATCGGCTTTTTCGGTTTGCGCAATGCAGGCAAATCCAGTCTGGTCAACCGTGTGACCGGGCAGGAGCTTTCTGTAGTCTCCGAGGTGCGCGGTACAACGACCGACCCTGTCCGCAAGGCGATGGAGCTGCTCCCCCTCGGTCCGGTCGTTATCATCGACACGCCGGGACTGGATGATGAGGGAACGCTCGGTGAAGAACGGGTGCGCCGGGCGCGCCTCGTGCTCGACCAGACCGATATCGCGGTTCTCGTGGTGGATGCGGCCGCCGGTCTCTCACGGGCCGACCGCGGCCTGATACAGCTGTTCGAGGAACGGCACATCCCTTACGTTATCGCAATGAACAAGGCGGATCTGATAACGGTTCCGGAGAACATCCCGGAAAATATGATTTTTGTCTCGGCACGCGAAAACGGAAACATCCATGCGCTCAAGGAAAAAATCGCTGCTCTTGTACACTCTGTGCCGCCGGCACGCGAGCTCATCGCCGATCTTGTATCACCCGGTGATGCAGTAGTCCTCGTCACCCCGATCGACTCCGCCGCTCCCAAGGGACGTCTGATCCTGCCGCAGCAGCAGACCATCCGTTCACTGCTCGACGCAGGCTGTATTCCGGTCGTCACACGCGAGACCGAGCTCGCACGCACGCTCAGCCTGCTGCGCGAGCCGCCGGCACTCGTTGTCACCGACTCGCAGGCCTTCGGCATGGTCAGCCGGATCGTGCCCGATTCCGTTCGCCTTACCTCGTTTTCCATTCTTTTTGCACGGTATAAGGGCGACCTGCGCACGGCGGTGCTCGGCGCGGCCGCACTGCGTCGGCTGAAGGACGGCGATACTGTGCTGATCTCTGAGGGCTGCACCCACCACCGCCAGTGCGGCGACATCGGCACGGAAAAGCTGCCGCGGTGGGTCAGACAGTATACCGGCAGAGACATTCGCTTTGTATTTACTTCCGGCGGCGAGTTCCCGGAAAATCTCTCACCCTATGCGCTCATCATCCACTGCGGCGCGTGTATGCTGGGCGAGCGCGAAATGCAGTCACGTCTGCGCCGCGCAGCGGAACAGTGTATCCCTGTCACCAACTACGGCATTGCCATTGCGCAGATTCACGGCATTCTCGACCGTGCGCTGCGCCCGTTTTCCGCGCTTCACGCAGAGTGGGAGAAACAGCAGCAGTAAGCAGGGGTTCTGCTTGCTTTTCGCACGTTTTTATAGTATAATGCAGGCATACAGGTGTATCGAATTGGAAGCGAGGTGCGCATGAATCTTTTAGAATTACCGTTCTTTTCCGGCTTTACTGCCCAGGAACTGCGGCTTCTCCGCAGTCTCGGCTGCATGCGCACAGACCGTTTTCCGCATGGCGCGCTCATTCTGCGCGCCGGAAGCCGTACACGCGAAATGGGTATTGTCGTTTCAGGCTGTGTGCACATTGAAAGCAGCGATTTCTGGGGCGCACACAGTATTTTGAGCAGCGTCGAAGCCGGAGGCGTGTTTGCGGAGACTTATGCGCTCTGCGGTGAAGCACTTATGGTGGATGCCGTTGCGGCGAAGGACTGCGAAATCCTTTTCCTCAGCCTGCTCCCCCTGCTTGACGGAGACAATGCAGCTGAAAGCTGGCACGGCAAGCTGATGCAGCGCATTCTTCTGCTTACCGCGCAGAAAAATCTGACGCTGTCGACCCGTATTTTCTGTACATCGGCCAAAAATGTGCGTGGCAGGCTGCTGACTTACCTTTCCGGCGAGGCCGCACGACAGGGCCGGTATGAGTTCGATATTCCCTTCAACCGCCAGCAGCTCGCAGACTACCTCAATCTCGATCGCAGCGCCCTGTCCAAGGAGCTGAGCCGTATGCGCGATGAGGGAATGCTTGAGTATCGCCGGAACCACTTCAAGCTGAACAAAAACGAAACGTAAAATTTAAGGCTGACCGAAAAATAAGCGGTCAGCCTTTTCTTGTGCGCAAAAACAGGACCGGATGCGTATTTCTGCATTCGGTCCTGCTTTATTTATGCGGTTTTACGGTGCATTACGCACATTTTTCGTTTATCTGTGCGGAACGGCTTAGTACATGCCGCCCATGTCCGGAGCTGCCGGAGCCGGAGCAACAGGTTCCTTCTTGTCAGCGATCAGGCTCTCAGTGGTCAGAACCATAGAAGCAACAGATGCTGCGTTCTGGAGTGCAGAACGATTTACCTTGGTCGGGTCAACGATGCCGTTTGCAATCATGTCGCCGTAGGTCTCGGTTGCAGCGTCGAAGCCGTAGCCGACCTTGTCGGAGTTCTTAACCTTGTCGAGAACAACAGCGCCCTCAATGCCGGCGTTGGCAGCAATCTGCTTCATCGGAGCTTCCAGACCGCGTGCAACGATCTGCATGCCGGTCTTCTCGTCGCCGGCTGCCTCTGCTGCCAGAGCCTCAACAGCTGCGATAGCGTTTACATATGCAACGCCGCCGCCTGCTACGATGCCTTCCTCAACGGCTGCACGGGTAGCGTTCAGTGCGTCCTCGATGCGGAGCTTCTGCTCCTTCATCTCGGTCTCGGTCGCAGCGCCGACCTTGATAACTGCTACGCCGCCTGCCAGCTTAGCCAGACGCTCCTGCAGCTTCTCACGGTCAAAGTCAGAGGTGGTGCGCTCGATTGCGCCGCGGATTTCAGCAACGCGGTTTGCGATAGCCTGCTTGTCGCCTGCGCCGTCAACGATCGTGGTATTTTCCTTGGTTACCTTGATCTGACGAGCGGAGCCCAGCATATCCATGGTAGCATCCTTCAGCTCGATACCTACCTCCTCGGAGATAACGGTACCGCCGGTCAGAATGGCGATGTCGCGGAGCATATCCTTGCGGCGGTCGCCGAAGCCCGGAGCCTTGACAGCTACGCAGGTGAAGGTGCCGCGCAGACGGTTTACAATCAGGGTGGACAGCGCCTCACCCTCGATGTCCTCTGCGATGATGAGCAGCTTCTTGCCGCTCTTTACGACCTGCTCAAGAACCGGCAGCAGCTCCTGAATGTTGGACAGCTTCTTGTCGGTGATGAGCACCAGAGCGTCGTCCAGGTTTGCTTCCATCTTCTCGGTGTCGGTGCACATATACGGAGTAACATAGCCGCGGTCGAACTGCATGCCCTCTACGACCTCAGAATAGGTCTCAGCGGTCTTGGACTCCTCAACGGTGATAACGCCGTCGGTGGAGACCTTCTCCATAGCCTCTGCGATCAGGGTGCCGATCTCGTCCGAGCCGGAGGAGATAGCGCCTACGCGGGCGATGTCGCCGGTGCCGTTTACGGTCTTGGAATTCTTTGCGATCGCTTCAACAGCAGCCTTGACTGCCTTGGAGATGCCGCGGCGCATAACCATCGGGTTTGCACCTGCTGCAACGTTCTTCAGACCCTCGCGAACGAATGCCTGCGCCAGAACAGTAGCGGTGGTGGTGCCGTCGCCTGCAACGTCGTTGGTCTTGGTTGCAACTTCCTTGACCAGCTGTGCGCCCATGTTCTCGAATGCGTCCTCGAGCTCGATCTCCTTGGCGATGGTAACGCCGTCATTGGTGATGAGCGGACCGCCGTACTTCTTGTCGAGTACAACGTTGCGGCCCTTCGGGCCGATGGTTACCTTAACGGTATCAGCGAGCTGATCAATGCCGCGCTGCAGAGCCTTGCGCGCGTCCTCGCCGTAAATAAGCTGCTTAGCCATGATGAATTACCTCTTTCTGAAATTACTCTACGATTGCAAGAATATCGCTCTGGCGAACGATGATATACTTCTCGCCGTCGAGCTTGACCTCGGTGCCGGAGTACTTGCTGGTGATGACCTTCTGGCCCTTCTGGACCTCCATCTTGATTTCCTTGCCATCAACGACGCCGCCGGGGCCGACCTCGATGATCTCCGCTACCTGCGGCTTTTCCTGAGCGGATGCGGTCAGAATGATACCGCTTGCGGTGGTCTCCTCTGCCTCTACCATTTTAACGACGACACGGTCGCAAAGGGGCTTGAGTTTCATAATGGATTACCTCCTATGAAAAATAAAAATATACATTGTCGGGAGCTTAGCACTCAAAACACCGGAGTGCTAACTCGAGTATTATATTACATCAACTCTCGCTATTATGCAAGGGGGTAACGCCAAAAATTTTTGAATTTTTTTTGAACAATGCGTGTTGTACCTGTGTTTTAGCGGCCGTTCCCCTTGTTAGCACTCAATCGAAAGAGTGCTAATGGATGTTTTGTTCTGCTTTTTGTTTGTAATCGGTATAATTTTGAGTTTATACACCATAAAAAGTTCGAACCATTTTTGCCCATTAAAACAGTATTGATGCATTGTATATTCGCGTATATTTAAGGAAAAAGTGAATAAGTTCTCATAAGTTCTCGTAAGTTACCCTCAAAAGTGTGTAAAAAAGTGTGTAAGCTACAGAAAATCAAACTTCACCAAAAGCTTTCTGAAACTCGTGTTGTGCGCTGTCTAGATCTGCATGGCTGTACAGATCTAAGGTCATTGCCGTGGTGCTGTGTCCCATAAAATATTGCAAACTCTTAATATTCATATTTGACCTCTGAGCGTTAGTGCAGAAGGTGTGTCTTAACACATGAGGTGTCACATGAGGGAAGTCGTTATGCTCCTTCGTTAGCTTCTTTGTCATTCGTTCGAAACCAGAGCAGAGGTTTGATGGAGCTATCGGATTGCCGTTGTTCGAAAGGAAGAGAAAACCACAGATGCCATCCAGAGACGGCTCAACGGTCGTATCCCTACGTTCTCGTAACACCTTCTTCAGGGTTTGATATGCCCTGCTCGTCATCGGGATGTAGCGATCTCCACTTTTAGTTTTAGGAGTTTCGATTTTTAACCCTTCTTTGGTGTATGAGATCTGTCTGCTTACATGAATGCGCCTGAGCTTAAAGTCAATATCCTGCATCGTCAGCCCACACAATTCTCCAGCTCTCATTCCTGTATCGATCAAAATGACAGCTACATCGTGCCATCTCCCGCCCTGTGTGGCTAGAAATTCAAGGTATAATTTCTGTTGCTTTGGGGTGAGCGCCTCTCTAGTTTCAGCATCGTTTGCAATTATAGAACCGAGCTTAAAATGGAACGGATTTCGTTTAATGTAGCTATCTTCTACGGCCATTTCGAAAGCCGGCCGAAGAATATTTTGAAAAGAAGCAATAGTACCTCTAGAAAGTCCGCCCGCACTCAGTTCCTTGAACCAGGCTTTGCATTCGCTGATTCTGACATCGTGTATCTTTTGTTGAGCGATTGGATACTGCTTAATTCTTCTAACAATGCTGGTGACCGCATTGAGAGTTCCTGCTTTCGCCCATTTGTGCAATGTCACATAACGGTCGACCTGCTCAGCGACAGTAACATGAAGTCCGTCGTAGGTGAGCCCTTCATGTAGAATTTCCTCGAGAATAGACTCTTTTTCTCTTAGTTCATTTAGTTTTTTTGCATAAATATACTTCCATTTTGTAGTATATGGAACTTTGTATCGGTAGTAATACGTTCCGTTAGGGCGTTCGCCCTCTCCTTTGTGTAGGACCCGTCCGTTTTTGTCCTTGCGTCGAGTCATTTCAACTCCTTCCTACTTAAAATGCTCAATCTAATATTATTATACAACATTTTAAGATTATTTCAAATACTTATAACGAAAAAGAAGTGTCTATAAACGCAGACATCTTTTTTCGCTTTATCATCCTTTTGCTGCCGATCCAGAGAACGTATGGACAGTCTTCACCTTCTGTTAATTCTCGGATTTTATTTTCTCCCAAATTAAAGTAAGCCGCGGCCTCTGGTATTGATAACAGCTCCTTCTCCCAGATCGGTATATCAATTTTCTTCTATCTGCTGATGGAAATCTCTCCTCTTGATTTTCTCGAACACACGTTCTATAATAAACGTGAGGTGATGATATGAACATTCGATATAACGGCACCCCGCCCGATGCTATTCGATTCCGGCCAGAGTACGAAGTGGTCGAAGTTTTCTCCGAGTCTGCTTCGAACCTCCCGACTTCACTTAGATACAAAGGCAAGATGTTTAACATTCAGACTGTCGGCCGCAAAGTATTGAACTGCGAGCTTCAGGCAATCGAGTACCATATCACGATCGGTAAGCACAAAACCAAACTCTGGCAAGATAAAGCCGGCACTTGGTATGTCCGCCCTAAAGTTTGAGGCACCCCGAAGGGTGCCTTTTTTTTACGAATATCCGTTCGATTTAAGCTCCGGTCGAGCCGATGCCGCCGGTTCTCTTCCCTCTAGGTTCATCGTCAACAGTGACGCCATATGGGACGAACACGCCCTGCATGAAGCGGTCGCCCGCTCGCAGATGAAGCGTCTTGCCTTCGCGGCCATCGTTTGTGATCTTCGCCATGATGTGACCTTCGTTCTCGGCGAAAAAGTAATCACAATCCACGATCCCCGTGGAGTTGTCTAACTGCATGCGATACTTGAAGCCCATGGACGAGCGCGGAAAAAGCATCAGCACCCATCCTTCCTCCATGTGGCAGCGCATACCGGTCGGGATCATTGCCGACTCACCCGGCTCAAGGATGATGTCATACGGCACGCGGAAGTCATATCCTGCACTGCCTTCGGTCGCGCGATCAGGGAAAACGAGGTCGCGCCACATATCTTCGATGCAGCTCTCTGAGATCAGAGGGTTGCATTTTTTTACGTCTGCCGTGAACTGTGGGTAGCTCACGGTGTCAAATTCTGCTACGGTTAAATACAATGTTTGTCCTCCCATAAGGTAATTTTCCCGCTCGCCGCGGTCTTTTTTATATCAATTACGCGCTGGTTGGTACTTCCGACCCACGGCGCGTTTATGTCTCTTTTGGTCTCCAGATATTCTCCATCGACAATGACATCGGCCAGTCCCACGGCAGGTAAAGAGCAAACCTACTCATAGGAATAGCCAGTGTACAGCCAAATGGTCTTATTCGGAAATTCCTCACGGATTGTCTGGAGCAAGCGAGTCACTGCTCCACGATTGCCCGGGAACAGAGGGTCGCCGCCAGACAGTGTAATTCCGTCGATATAATCTTTCTGAAGCTCTGCACGAATCTCGTCCATCGCTTCTTTGTCAAATGGGATACCAGACATCTGTTCCCATGTCTGTGGGTTCTGGCAGCCGGGGCACGCATGAGCGCACCCCGATACCCATAATACGACACGCAGGCCGGTTCCGTTCAGCATGTCATCCTTGGTAATGTTATGATAATTCATGTTTCACCTCTTACATGCTGACGCGGTCTTTTATCTCTGCGTTCTTAGCGTCGTTGTATCGTGTCTTGCCGTGGACACGAGTATAACCAAGATAGCCATTCATCCTATCAATCTTTGTGACGTCAGTCGATCCGCACTTCGGGCAGACATCCATATCTAACTGTTCATACCCGCACTTCTCACAGTACGCCAACGACAGGTTTACGCCTTCGTAGAATCCTAGTTTCATCGCTCGGCGAATCAGCGAACGGAGGGCTTCTTTGTTGTAAGATACCGGGTACCGACAATACTGGATTTTGCCGCCATTGAACAAATCCCAGAAGCGATTTTCAAGATCCTGCTTCTGTGGAGGAGTAATGTCCTCCCAAACGCCGCAATGGAAACTGTTCGACACATACGGTCGGTCGGATACACCCTTTACAATGCCATACTTCTTGCGGAACTGTTCAATCTGTAATCCACAAAGGGACTCGGCCGGTGTTCCGTAGAGAGCGTACAGAATGTGGTCTGCTTTTTTGAACTCCTCAGCCTTCTTGTTGATGTACTGCATCACTTCCAGCGCGAATGTGCCATCCTCGACGATAGACTTGCCATTGTATAGCTCCTGCAGTTCATTCAAAGCAGTAATGCCGAATGATGCGGTCATTGGCGGGAGCAGCTTGCCAATCTTCTCATCCGGTTCAAGATGGCCGCCGAGGAAGCCTCCCTGACAGAAGCCAAGTGGATTAGTAGAAGCCTTCTTCTCGGCCAGATAATCGTAGGTCTTCTTATGAAGATTCCGAATCATCTCGAGATAGTAGTCAAGCACCTCGTAGAAATCACGGTTCTCCTGACGAGCTTTTGCAAGGATCATCGGGAGGTGGAGCGAAATTGCGCCGAGGTTAAATCGGCCAACGAAGACGGGTTTGTCGTTCTCGTCTTCTGGGTGCTCTCCTCCTCGTTCAAACCAAGGCGAGAGCGAAGCTCTACAACCCATGAGTGACACGACGCGGCCATACTTCTTATACATAGAAGGAATATAGCCCTCGCCGGTTAACGAAAGAAAATCTGGATACATTGCCTTGGTGCTGCAATCTACTCCGCACTCAAAGACATCTTCCATCGGTTTCCCCTCACCATGAAGCTCTTCATCGTAAAGGAACGTCAGTTTCGGGAACAATACAGGCTTCTTATGACCAGCAGCTCCCTGACCGCCTGCTCGGACATTCATACAAGTCATGGATGCCATTCGACCAAAACGAGAATTGTCAAGACCGAACGAAACTGCAATGAACGGATAGTCGCCGCGACTGGAACCAACCGTGTTGAAACGATATTCCCAAGACTGGAATCCCTGCTCCATATCACGCTGAACCTTCTTCACAGCATACTCATCGGCGGCGGTCAGTACATCCTCGTGGTCGCCAAGATTGTTGTAAGCCGCAATTTCTGTGTACTCCTCAAAGTATTTCTGGTACGATTTTTCGGCATAAGGAGCCAAAATCTTGTCTACTTCAGGGATGGTGAATCCGCCATACTGACAAGCGGCCGCGCTGATTGCAACATCAGAGATAACATCGAACGCCACGTCAAGCGTCTTTGGCTCGTTGTACCAGACATTGCCCATCTCAAAACCGCCAGTTAGGACGTTCTCCATGTCGAAAAGGCAGCAGTTTCCGGTGGAGATTCCACCGTCCAACAAGAAACTATGATCGTCTTCTACCTCAAGACACCATACCTGAGCATTGCTGTTCAGTTTTGCAGGTTCAATTTCGATAACACGCCAAGCACCGTTTCTCATCTGCGACGAAGAGCATCCATACATAACGGTAGTGTCGCTCCGTTTCCCGTAATTGGTCGCACGATCTGTAATGTCTTTCTTGTTCGTGACATAATAGCCTGAGATATTCAACAGGTCTTCGATAAAGTGGTTGACATACCCAGTAACCTGAATACCCCTGTATTCACTCGAAGCGGTAGTCGCGCGCTTATGACCATCTGCGCACATGAGTCCGTTCATAAAAAAGACGGCGTTGTTGTAATCAATTTCCAAATAAGGAATGTCTTTTACTCCTACTTGAAGCATTGATACAAAGGAATCTCCGGCGCACGACGGTGGATTTGTTATACTGTATCCGCACTCAATGAAACGTGAAGCAAACTTTCTTTTTTCTCCGCATAATCTTACAGTTATGAACTTACGAACGCACCCATCGCTTTTTGTTTCTCCGTTTAAGGAACCATCGCCCATGGCAAAACCTTTACACCAAAGTTTCTTCTCCATCAACGACATTTCTTCCCATCGAATGTTGGTAATATCAGGCACTTGCCACAGAATATCTCCAACTTTTAGATCCGTTGTTTCTGTGCCGTCTTTTAGAATCCAACGATGATTGGGTGTGCAATAAATTTCTTTATGATTGCTGGTCGGAGTCCCTTTTGAAATCACGACTTTCTGAATCGGCTGATGGCCGTAGGCATGAACAATAGCCTTCTTCCACCTTCCTTTGTGTGTCCGGACGATTACCTCATCTCCGTCACAGAAATCATAAAAAGATTTTACTCCAGATGAAGTAATGAACTTCGTGTCTCGTCTAAAACAATTCATCGTGTCAAGTCGTGCAGATCGGTCATGAATGTAGATGTAACCGTCTTTCATAGCTTCACGCTCTTCTCGATTCAAGAAGAATTTCTTATACAATGCACTGGACAGCTCATTGTAAATCAAACTACGCTGAGTCGGAACCAGAGCGGAGTCCGTGTTGGCATTATTTCGGTCACCGATATAACGAATTGCCTGACTCTTGCGGTATACGTCATCGAGCATATGGACAAAATCCTGCTTATAATTATGGTAATCACGATAACACTTGGCCACATTTGGAGCTACATCGTCCAGAGCTCTCTCGACCGCATTGTGTACGTTCGCGACCGGAGCAACGTCCCCGCCATGTTCTGCAAGATGAGCCAACGTCAAATCAACAACGCGTCGGCACTGTTCGTCGGACAGGTCATACATAGCACGATTAGCGGACTTACGAATCGCGGAAACGATCTTTTGACTGGAGAACGCTTCGATAGAACCATCTTTCTTCTAGATATTCAGCATAGGCACCCTTCTTACTTAACTTCCTCGCGGCGCTTTTCAAAGTAGCCGCTGATTACCTTTTCTACAAAATCGTCGGCCTGCTTGCCGAGATCATCCAACGTCCCGTTATTAACTACGAGATAATCGTAGTCGTACTGGTCGACGTCGCGGTCTGCATGGTTGCTCTGAATTGGCTCGACGCCTGGCCTCTTGATCAGAAGCGTCAATGCGTCAAACTTCTTTCGAGCTTTCTCAATCTCCTCCGGCTCTCGGATGTGCATGAAGATAATCATGTCATCCTCAGCTGCATAGCGATTGTAAACCGACTCGAGATACTTCATCGGAGCATCGGAATAATCGGTCGCGAGATCCTTCAGGTCGGACAGAAACTTTCTAGACTTCTCATCCTTCTCCCCTGCCCAACCAAGGATTTCCGCGGCGTCTTTCACCCGGTCGACGGAACTGATCTGAATGGTCAGCGCATCGTGGAAATAGGAAGCGTCCTGACAAAGCTGACAGAACGTATCCTTTCCGCTTCTCGCTGCGCCATTTACAATAACTGCTCTCGCCATATCACACCTCTGCCTTCTGCGGATGGCCGCAAGACATCTTGCCTTCGGGACATTTTCCGCTCACACACGGAGCGCCGGCGTTATCAAAGATATTCGGAGCAACCTGCTGACATAAAACTAGCATTTGGGACGCCAACTCTCTAATCTCGTCCTGAGCGCGATTACAGCACCGTAGAGAGAAGAAATGGAGCAATTCGCGTGCATTCATGGTTACAGTGAAGTTCGTTTGAGCGGCATTAGGGAGCACGCTGCGAGCATTCTCGTTAGCAAACTTCTCGGCCGCCGAGCGATCCTTTTTGAACTCCTTGTAGAGCTTCTGATCTTCTTCGGTAGCGTTCGGGTCTGTGTGCATTGCCTCCATCTTGCTGTCCAGAGCAAGGTAAAAATACTTTGCGTTGTTCTGGAAGGCGATGTTCAGGCCGTCATGCGTGATGAACTTCGCATATTTCTCGCGGAGCTTTTCGCTCATCAGATACGCATGAATATCGCGGTAGGCCGATGTGATGGTCTGCATGCAGTCGCCAAAGATGCGAGCTGTGTTGATGTTGTTCTTGACCGCTTCCGGGATCGAAAAGTCCATGTTGTTGCTGTTGATGTAGCGCTGACTTGCGACGCTGAAGGAGGCGACACGGTGTCGCGTAATCTGCGCGAGCAGTGCACGGGAAACTCCTTCCACGCCGAACGTGAAGTTCGCGTGTTCCAGAACAGAGAGATGGCCGGACTTCTTGATCTACTGAATGAACTTGGCCGCGGCCTCGTTATCAATACCCTCCAGGATGTCATTGGACGGAGCCGACGAGTAACAACCCTTGCCGGCTGCAGCGACTACAAGCTCCGGTGCCGGAGTCCATGCTAAAAGGTTTACCTTCATTCGCTCACCTTCTTTGCTTCCCGAAGAGCCTTCAGTCGTGCAGCGCCTGCCGCCTTCTGCTCATCAGTCATATTTGACTTTCGCGGCGGCGTAATCTTGAACCACTTCTTCGGGAAAACGTAGTTCTTTGAGCCGTTGCATTCGACGGTCATCTTGATTTCATCTGGACGCTCTGCACAAAGCTTATCCAGCTTGCGCTGAAGCACGGTGTCGTAAGTAAATACACATGCCTCAGTCTCCTGCTGATTGTAATTCGCAATGGTTTCGCGTTCCAGTGCTGAAAGATTTGACATTCTTATTCCTCCTTCGGCTTGTCTGGGTTCTTTACCTTCATCGCGCACAGCCTTGCGATATCGCCGAGCACCTTCTGATAGTCAGCGAGCTTCTTGCGCGGCTTCTTCTTGAATGTGTCGATCAGCTCATTGATCGCACCCGTCAGGCCATAAGCCGCAGTATACATACCGCGCTGAAACTGCTGCTCGAGCTGACTGCGGAGCATTGTTTCAAATTCTTCTCTGGTTGGCTTCTTGTCTTCTTCCATGTGTACCTCCTTAAATATCGTCTACTTCTTCAATTCCGTGATACTGGATCGCGCAATCTTGACAGCAGAAAAGGTTGTCATCGTCGTCTCGCCAGAGTTCCCAATCCAGCGAGAGTTCTTCTCCACATCTTTCGCAGCGCCCGATGATTTCGGGAACGTAATCGGGATCGCGCGGGCTTTTCGAAAACAGCGGTTCAGTCATCAAGACAGCAACCCTTCATGCTCGTCGCTGCAGCATTCACAGTCACAGCACTCATCGTAATCGTTGTAGTCGGCTTCATCGATGTCGGCGGTGATGCGGGTGGTCATCTCGCCCTTCTCGCTGAAATATTCCGTAACCTGATGGATATGTCTCTTAATCATGTTTGCTCCTTTACGTGCTGGTGATATGGTACTCGTCGAGATACCAGTATCCGGATTTATTTTTTGTGCATTTGCTTACGTAGATGATGTCGCCTTCAGCGATCGGCTTCTGGTTGTACTGCCGAGACCTCAACGTCATTCGGACGCGCTTACCAGAGCCAAGGGATTGAGCGAAGCAGGCATAACCCCAAGGTTTTCCTTTCTCTTTGTCGAGCAGTGGTCGAAAGTCCGTCACAAGAACTCGACGGCGGTCTTCTTCTCTGCCGGTTTGAATGTCTACATATCCGAGAACGTCTCGCTGGTTCGCGATCTTCGTCTTAAACGGCAGATCCTGAATTCCTGCAGAGAGAACTTTCTCTTCACATTCGTGAAGCACCTGCGTTACTACGAGCTTCAGCTCTTCCTCAATCTGCTCGTCGATCATGGCGAGTTGTTCGACCGCTTCTTCCGAATTAGTCTTCTTGATCTCTGCTCGGAGACGTTTCTTCTCGTCGCGCAAAGCGCTCAGCTGGAGACTTGCGAAGGTATATTTACTAGCTGGCGAGCCGTCTTTCTTTGAACCGTCCGCGTACTTCGGTACGATTTCAGCCAGAAAGCTGTTGTCGACTCGTTCGCGTGGAAGTGACGCTCGGCCACCGTAATCCAATTCCTCGCAGAGGGAAATGATATTCAGCACCTCGCGGTCATTGCCGTATGGCTGAAAGTAGCTGATCTTCGCGAGCGGTTCTGTCGTAGCCGCCTTGATGCCGTTTGGCCGAAGCGCCAGAAGAACATCTGTAAGATACTTCGGACGGTCGACGCCGATCTCATAAAGACGAACTGCGGCGGCCTTGTTGAAACCCTTGATAGAGGTCAGCGCGTTATTGATCGCGTTGTTCTCCTCGTCGGCGGTTACCTTTCGGTTATCCTGTCCGAAACGAAACGGCGGGAACTTGATGTTGAAGTAGCTTTCAGCTTCATCTCTTGCTGCGGAGAGCTTATCCTTGTCACCCTTTTCGTCCATGATACGCATGAAGGTTTCATAGAACGCGAGAGGATGATGCGCCTTGAGCCATGCTCCGTAGAGGGAATCGAGGGAAACACAATAGGAGTGGCTGTTTGACGTCACAATGCCGGTATCGGTTACAAAGTTATGATACGGCGAAAGCATCTCAACGTCATACACGCGCTCGATTGCTTTAGGCTCGATGCTGACAATCTTATACTGGAGGGTTGGAATCCCCTTTTCGTATCGAGCGTTTCTTCCGTGAGCAAAATGGAGCTTCTTATGACAGCTTACACAGCACCAAGTGTAGTTATCTTCTGTGTTGTGTGTGCGGTCGAAGTCTTTGTGGTGAAGTTCAAAGCGGCAGTCGTCAGTATAAGGTTTTCCACATACTTCGCATGCACATCTTGCTTTCTTTTTCTCAGCTCGGACTCTCTCGTAAACGACGCTTGGGCCATCAGGGTGTTTCTGAAAACCCATCTGCCCGGGTTTTGGAAAGTTCGACTTGTAATTGCCGTTCGTGAAGGTGTACTTGTTTGTGTTCTTTTCATAAGAGCCCATAACGTACAGGATATCTCCGACCGATAAATCCTTCAGTTGTTTCTCCCCAGAAGGTGTTGGGAACTTATGATTGTCTGTACAGTCAATATAAGCGCCATTCTCAAGCATGACTCGGTATGTCTGACGCTCTCCGGCATAGGCGATATCTACAATATTGTTCTGATGAATTCTTCCATCTTCGAATATCGATAAACCACAGCCATACGTCCTCAGATACTTACTGTGCAATGGTCGGTGATTCGTCCGTTTCGCATACTCCAAATCGTTCTTAATCAAGAACATTTCCTCGATTGTAGGTTCAAACTCGACCATACCTCTGGTTGAACGTTTAATCTTCGTATCCCCAGACACACAGGCATTGAACGAATAGCTCGCCGAGTCTTCGATAATCTTCCAGACCATATCGGTCTTTTCAAGAGCCGTCTTTTCGTCCAAATGCTCCTGTTCGATCAGCTTCTTAGAGAACCCGTCGATGAATCGTTCGCGATACGCGAGAACTTTCTCCTTGCGCTTCTTGGCGATATTCTTGACCGCCGCGTAGCATTCCTTCATCGGGAAACCCGCGAAGTTCAATGCCGCCATCTGCTGTTCCTGATACAAGCAGAACGACTGCGGCAACTCATCGGTACGAAGAAGCTCGTCGAACGGCTTAACATCATACGAGAAATCCTGCCTACTCTCGAATGTCTTGTACATAGATTTGAAACCCGGGCGAATTGCGGCGATGAACGCACAGAGCTCAGAAATGTTCGTCGGCGCATATACGCCCACACGGCTTGCTGTTCCCGGCTGCTCGACCTGATTGATGCCAAGGGTACAGCCTTTACGGTAAATCCCCCAGACAATATCATCTGGCGGACACATGGCAAGGAGCTCGTTAACCGTTGGAACTTTGAGCCCTGCACGATGGTATCCTTTGTTGATGAGATCAACGACTGCGACGCGAAGCAGATCATTCTTGAGAAAATGGTTCTTTTCCGCCCAGTGACCATCCATCGCGCAGCACATCTTGTCTTTGATCTTTACCAGACCAATCTTGCGGCGAATGCTGCCCTGATACAGCAGGAACGCACACGGTGCCGGTGACCAACTTGTGATGATGCCCTGATACTCGGTCGATCTGATGTAGATTTCGTGGAACTTCTTGTCAATGAAGTCCATTATGTCGACACTGTCTTTTTCTTCTTCGTCTACTGTACGGAGCTTATTTTCGTATCGTTTGATCTGAGCGGACACTTCATTCGCCGTAGCAAAGTCAATGTCCTGCGATTTCGCAAACATTTTCCACGCAGCAGAGGCTTTTTGTGTACCGTAGGCTAGCATCTGCACTGCGTGGTCTCGGCCGCAGACCTGCGCTTGCCCTTCAGCGAAGATATCCTGTTCAGCGACGTTTTGATCAAGATCGGGAATGCTCTGTGTTTCGAGAATACGTTCCGCAGTCATAAAACGTTCAGGGTACATCTTGACTTTAGCGGCAATTCTGTCTACCTCAGTAAAGCCGAGCAACTTATTTGTGAAGAAACCGACGCAGCTACCACGACCAGTTGTAGTTAAATGGCCGCCGAGCTCTTTACCGCGCTTCATAATATAGTAGTCGTCGATAAAGTAATCGCTCATACCGCACTGCTTAACGGTGTCTGTTTCTTCTTTAATCGCCTGTTCGTAAACCGGATACAGTTCCGGATCAACCTCCGGTTTGTATGCTTCCCAGCCTTCTTGCACTAATCGCATATACTCTGCATCTTTCTGTTCCTGAGTCCAGTCTGGATGAAGAGAAAACAATTTGGTGCTGTCGTCGAAAATATCGCATTCATACTCTTCGACTTCGAGGAAGCAGTTCGTCTGATTGATCGCTGACTCAATCTCAGTCTCGTTCAAAACGCCCTGATCTCGGAAGCGCTGAACAGCGGTGTCGCCATCCGGGTAATCCATGAACCAATCTTCCTCATCGTCGTAGGCCTTTCGATCTTCTTTCGAAACGAGAAAATCGGTTCGGAGCTCTGCTCCATTAACGTCGATGTAATGGCTGTCGCAGCCCATGATAATCGGTGCGGGGATCTCTTTTCGGAGCTCCAGGATATAACGGTTCAGCTCCTTCTGTCGCTCTGACGGATGATACTGTACCTCAAACATGAAGTTGTCTCCATGTTTGTCGTACAGCTTCTTCCAGAGAGCTTTGAGACGATCCTCTTCTTCTGAGCGGTACTTCCAGCCTGCAACACAGGCCGTCGTAATCCAAACGTCGCCGGCCGGCAGCAGGTCGAGAAGCTCCTCGTCAAGTCGCGGCTGATAGTAAAATCCACCTTCGTTCGCTTGACTGAGCACTTCGTTAATCCATTCGCGGCCATTTTCGTTCTTCGCGCCAATCCAAATGTGGCAGTTGGAGCGGTCTTCCTCGTGCCGATCCCACACCCAGTATGCCTCAGCGGCGAACAGGAACTTCAATCCGTACTGCTTTGCGAGGTCGTAACACTCGATGTATCTCCCCTGCCAGCCATGTTCACAGCTGGAAAGAATGGAGTGGCCGAGCTCGACCGCGCGTTTCGCGTAATCTTCGTAAGTAACTACAGAGTCACTAACTCGCGGGTTACTAAATGTTGTGTGCTTGTGGTAATTCTAAAATTTAATCACGTGATCTGCTCCCTCTTGCTATATAATGTGTTCCATACGTCCGCTCCATTGTCTACGGGAGCCATTTTCTCGCCAAGGAGCCTGTCTCTGTTGCGAACCCAGTCGACTTGGCAGAAATGCTTCAGCTTTTTGATTTCCTCATCCTTACGCGGGTCTACTTCCTCATCGAAAGCAATTACAACGCGAACACGAAGCGAAAGAAGGATTCTCAGCTGATAAGGGTTAAGATGAGATGTCAGCGCTGCGCAGCAGTTATCATAGCCATAGCCGGCAGCCTTGAGCACAGACTTTGCGCCTTCGAAAAGGATAACTTCCCCTTTTCTCTGAATGGCTTCTCGGTTCTCATACAGTCCGAAAAGCGTGTCAAGGACGCCGAGCTTCATAAGATAAGTGTACTTGCGGAGCTTCTTCTCCTTAAAATCCGGGTCGAGGGTTCGACCGCAAATGCTGAAGATACGGCCGTCCGGCATTCTGATCGGATGCACGATACGATTTGACAGCACATCATATCGGTAGCCGAAGCGCTTCATCTGGTCAAGAGGAATGCCCTCATCGAGCCAAGACTGAAACTTCTCCGGCCGCCATTCATATTGTTCCATCACATCTTCATTCAGGAAAATGTGATGATTTTCACTTTTTTCGCTATGAAAAGTGTGATCGTTCTTGGGGATGTACTTTTTCAAAACCTTTACTGGGGAGAGATGTGCTGGCGGAAGCATAACATCTTCTGTAATGCCGGCGAAGGCTTTCATCCTCTTGACTGCTTCATACATGGAAACGCGGCTGTAACGTCTTTCGAAGTCTGCTACATCTCCATGCGCTCCGCAGCCGAAGCAATGATAAAACCCTTTTGACCGACTAACCGTAAACGAGGGAGTTCGCTCATCATGGAACGGGCAAGACGCGACATACTCATCTTCGCTGTGCCGCTCGAGGTCGAGATACTGTGAAATGTAGTCGACGATATCAATTTGTTCAACTACTTCTCTGATCTCCATGATTTACTCCTCGTTAAAATGGTGCGTTGGGGTCGTGCTGTTTTGGTGCCTGTTCGTAAGAAATCAGGTTGCCGTTAAACTTTAAGTCGATATATTCTCCGGGAGCCATCTGTTCTCCGTTACGATTGAGGACGACGCGGAGCTTCTTGTTTCCACATTCCACTCCATCCTACTGGATTTCTTCTGGAGTCTTGTTGTCGATAATCATAATGGTCGAGGCGTTACGAGCAATTTTTGCACTATCCGCAAGCTTGCCGGTTGCTGTTGTCTGAGCAGCGCCAAGGCCAATCAGACCAAGGTCTCCGCAGAGGACATTTTTGACCATATCTACGAATTTGCCTAAATTTGAGTAGACCTCGTAAGCGGCTCCGTCTCCAGAACCTGAATCTGACGCCTTAAAATAATCTACTATCAGAACCTGTGTATCCTGTGCGTGCATAGATTTCTTCACAACAGAGTAAACGCCATTAGGATCGAAGATCGGCATATACTTATGTGTGAACTTCTGTTCCTTAATCCACTTGAGCGCGGCCTTAATTCTCTCAGCTTCTTCGTCTGTATATTTGCCAGAACGAATTCGGCTGAACTCGATCTTTGTGAGATGTGCGATCAGTCTGGCTGTGAACATTCGAGTGTTGAGCTCGCTGTCGATATACAGTACACTGTATCCCTGCCTCAAAAGGTCGACAGCCTCATTGAGCAGAAACATACTTTTGCCCTGTTTAGCATTCGCGCCAACTATGACGAGTTCCCCTGCCTCGAGCTGAACGTAGTTATTCAGAGCTGGGAACTTGAACGGAACGCCAGACATTCCTTCGCCCTGCCGCGCCTTAATTTCTTCCCAGAGATCGTCTACGACATCCTTATACTCTGGCAGCTCATTCGTCGTGGAATAATCCATGATAACGCCATCCAGAATGTTGTAGATTTTCTCCTCAATATGCTCCTCGTTTTGTGAAAAGCAGAGTCTCTGACATGCCTCGAGTTTTTTGTAAGCGTCGCGGCGAAATGCCTTGTCGAGCACGTTGTTAACCGCCAGCATGTATTCAGAAACCGAGTTTCGGGCAACGCCTTTGCTCAGTTCCAGGAACTCGTTCAGACTGCCGGGAGTGAAGTCAGTCGCCCACTTCTTCGTGCTCTCCTCAGCGCTCAGCATGTTGATGATGTTGTAAGCATCAATCTGTTCGACGCCACGCTTTGCCAGTTCGCTGATCGCGTAGTAAAGGCTTGCGTTCTAATTATCTGTAAAGTGCCGCGGCCGGAGGTTCTCTGAGTAAAAGCTATAGTCGGGATGCTCAATCAGCGTCGCGACAATTCCGGCCTCGGAGTCTACACTTTTGATGTCGTTTACATTCACTTTCTACTCACTTTCCTACTCTTTTTGCTTGGTTTCTTTTCTGTTTTTGGCTTCACGTAAACCGAGGACATAGGACAGTGTGTTCGCACGGAGCAAATCTCTGAGCAGAAGAAGTCGGCCTTTCCGGCCTTCTTTGCATCTTTTTCAGACAGAAAGTTCTCTCGTGCTTTGATAGTGTGCTTGTCGAGCCATTCGTCTGTCTCACAGGCTGACTTAACTGCATCGATAAAGTAATCCTTAGCAGCGATGCAGTCATCTGGAGTGCACGGCATAATATAATGCTTCTGCCCTCGGAAAAGGTCAAGGTCTGTGTAAGACGGCCAGATCCCGTAGATCTCATGAACGAGGTAACCGTAGAATTCGAGCTGCTTTCGATACTTCTTCTCTTCCGCTTTGGATGAGAATTTTTTCTTACTCTTGTGGTCTACGATAATAATTTCTCCGGTCTCTTTGTTTTTAATTAGCAGATCGATGTAGCCGATCACTTTGAAACCATCAATCTCAGCGCGAACTTCAAGCTCGACGCCGAGTATTTCATATTTTGGAGAGAGTCCTTTGAAATGCTTTGCAAATGCAAGACCGTCCTCGTAATAACTTTTCTCAAGGTCGACCCATTTGTTAGGCGGCCACGGAAGAGTTACCTTCGATGTGTAATCCGTGAGATACAGCTCAAGCAAATCCTCTGGCTGAATGATGCCTTTGAAAGTCATCTCGAGCCATTCGTGCATTTGGCTTCCGTATTGGGCGAACACATTCTCGTCCTATTCGATTCGCGGCTTGTGGAGCCGCTGAAGATAGAAGCCGTAGGGACACTCATGTGCCTGCGTGGCGGATGACCAACTCCAGACTCTCTACTTCAGCTTTTCTGTCCACTCGCTCATAGCTTAAAACAGGGCGTCGTCGGACTCGACCGGATTGCTGTCAATGCCTTCCTCGAAGTTCTTCTTCTGGCCGCCGCCGTTGCCATTAGTCTTACCGCCGCAGAACTGAATGTCGTCTGCGTGAATAGACCACGCGATGCGATTGTTGCCGTCCTTGTCGGTGTACTTGCGGGACTCCATAGCGCCGCAGATTGCAATGGCGTCGCCCTTTGCAAAATACTTCGCGAGGAAATCCGCCTTCGCACCAAATGCAGAAATATCAAAGAAATCTGCCTGGCGGTTGCCGTCCTTATCCTTATACGAACGGTCGACTGCTACAACAGCGTTGCATACGTTGGTGCCGCCGTTAGTCTGCTTCAGTTCCGGGTCACGAGCCAGTCGGCCGATGATGATAATCTTGTTCATGTAATTTGAGTCTCCTTATGTCTTTTACTTCTTCATATTCTTAATCGCTGCCGCGATTTCCTCGCAGAGCGCGATAGTCGGGATTTCAGTCGGCGAGTCATGGCCGTTGTTCTTTTCGGCAATCAGCTCGTAGATCTTCGTGCGGTCGACGCCTCGCTTGACAGCTGCCTGTGCAGCGGAAACGACTTTCTTACGAGCATCAGCCAAACCGGTGCGTTCCTTCTTGACGCCCTCCGGCATATCCTCGCCCTCGTAGATGTAGAGCCCGAGGCCGAACTGTGCGCATGCCTTCGCAAGAGCACGCATCTTTGCCTTGTTTGCATCGGTGGAGGTGACCTGATCTGCCTTCATGGCGTTGTTCTTGAAGTCCATGATAGCGTAGGTTTCCTTAGCTTCCATACCATTGATGGTCACGCCGATCTCAACCCATGCACTCTTTCCGTCGTCAAACCACGGACGCGGCTGCGGAGTGCGCTTAACAGTACGGGATACGGTCGGAATGCCGTCCTCATACTCCGTGGTAGTCTCCTCATACGGCTCCGGCTGACAGGTGTAAACATGGTATGTCGCGTCAGGATAACGCTTCTTAACCTCTGCCCATGCGGCTGCCCAACTGATGTAGGACAAACCGTTCTTCTTCTTTACCTTTCCGGTGACATCTGCATCATACAGAGTCTGAAATACGCTCTTTGTTGCTTCGCTCAATTAGCTGCCTCCTGCTTCTTTTCGCGGCGCTTTGCGAAATACTCGAGACGCTTCTCGTGCTTCTTCTGGCGTCGCTCCTTATTCTTTGCGAGACGGTTCTCGCTCTGATACTTTGCGCAGCCCTTCTGATGGCTGCTTGGCTTGTGCTTGGGCATACCCATGTTAATCACTCCTCGTAGTAAAATATCTATATAAACCCTTGCAGGGTGTGTTGACTAAAAAGTCGGATTTGCGGTTAGTGCTCAATCGTGATTTCGAGCATGTGGCTGGCTTCCATGTCGGCCAGCTGAAGCATCGGCACGAGCTTGCACTTCTCGGTTGCTGCGCTCATTGCTCGGTCGCCGCCTTTGACAGCGTTATCGAACCCGTTCATGTGCCAGCGGATTGCCAGATACTCATCGGGCGTCAGCTTCATGAACTGCTGGATGATGAAGCACGACTTCTCTCCGTGGCCGCCCGGAAATACTTCGTCGAACTTGTACGACATATACTGTTCCCAACGACCGTCTGCGTCTTTACGGAACGCCGGCTGTTTCTTGTACGTCAGGCACTTACATAAATCATGAAGCAGAGACGCGATTGCCAACGTTTCGTCGGTGTACTCGAATTTTTCGTACTTCTGATGAAGAGCCACCAGACAATCATAAACATTCAGCGAATGCTCGCAGAGGCCGCCTTCATAGTTGCCGTGGAATCTGGTCGAAGACGGAGCAGTAAAGAAATCATTATTCTCCAGATAGTGGATCAAATCCTCTACACCTTCGCGCTTTACCTTATCTCGCAGGATCTGCAGGAACTCTTCCCGATTCTTAGCGAGCTGCTCCGGGCTTAAAAACTGTGTTTTGTCCGCCATTACTTCTCGCCTCCATGATAGATCTTGCCGATGATCAGGTTTTCGCATTTGATCGCGTCCATCATCTCTTCGCGCGTCTCCTCAATCTTCTTCAGTGCCGCGAGATGCTCTGCCTTTGCTTTCTTGCGTCTGGCTCGCGCTGCGGCGAGTTCAACGCCAGTGCTGATCACAAAATGGTCATCTGGGCGGCAAGAGGCAATACCGACGTAGCCATCGTTGCAGACCTTGATTTTCCACGACTTGTTCTTGGGCTTGCTGATGTAATACTCAACACCAGACATTACTTCGTGATGTGGGCCTGCCCATTCGCGCTGCTTCTTCTGATCTTTGTCACACCACTTAACCGAGCGTTTCAGCATTTTCTTGAAGTCCTCGTAAGAGTAATTGGCTGCGTTCCAAAGCTCATCAAGCTCGGTTTCGGTATAGTCACCGACAATTACCTTGTCGCCGGACTCCCTCTTGAATTTTTCCATGCCGATGACTTCGAAATGTTCGGCGAACTCCTGCTGAGAAACGCAATAACCGGTAACGCCAATGCCAAAAGTGACGTTCAGGAAATTCTCTATGTCATATTCGCGGCTTCGGATAACGGTAATGGATGTATCGTCTGCATTCTTTACCGTATAAATATCGCCGATTTCGTCGCTTTTCTGAAGCGGCTTAATCAGTCTCACTCGGGTTCCTTTTGCTAAATTCATGATGCTTTCTCCTTGTTCTCGTATCGTTTATTCCAAGCATCGACTGCTCGACGCTGTTCTTCTGTCATTGGCTGGTTGTATCTTTGCAGAGCCTGAACAATCTTGTTTCCGCGAACCTCAATCGTGACTAGACTCTGATCGGGGCATTCTGCATATCGCATAAAGAGGATATGACAGCAGCCGTCGATAACTTTATCGATATACGAAGCCACGCAGTTGTTCTGCTGAACAGCCTCATCCTTGATGTCCTGCGAAGTTTTCGGATATACGAATACAAATTGTCCTATTTTGCACTCGAGAGATGGATCGCGCCGAGCCTGAAACTTTGTTTCGTCGATTGTGGTCTTGAGTCGTTCATAATTTCGTGACGCAATTCTATGCGTAGTGAGAAAATTTCGAGGATATTTGTCGAATTTCGGGCTTATCTCATGCATCATGTACGCATAATCGAAAAGTTCGTTCAGTAGATAGGCCGGGTTCTCTATCGCTTCGTATGTCATCAGATGATCGATGTAAAGGAAGAGAGCTTTCGCTGTGTATCCGTGTTCTTTAATCAATTTCTCGATTCTGTATTGATCTTCCATCCATCTTTTAGGCAAGGCTAGCAGATCGCGCACACTAGCCATTGTCAGCGTCTGATACTCAAATTTGCATGCAGTCTGATAGACGTCTGGCATGGCAGCATATGTATCGTACAGATCCGGGGTTAAACGCCAACCGTATTTTACGCATGCCTTAAGCAGCCATTTTGGTGTCTCGTTGATGCTCCAGCGATATTGTCTACTCATATTCCTGATGCCTGCTGAGAAAAACTGTTCGAAGCGAGACATCTAAGCAGCTCTTTCTAGGAGAGTTCCCGGATTTGTGATATATGTCTTCTGCGAGAGACGCACAAAGTCCAGAAAATTACGATAATGCTCGTCTTCGAAGCTTCGAACGATGTTTTCGATACTATATCCACGCAGCTGCGACTTTAGATCCTTCACTGGTTTGCCAAGCTTGCCGTAAGTAACGCCCGTCGAGAGGTCATACCTGACCGTCGAACCGTCGTCGAGATCAAAAATAAAAAATTGTCGTTCTTTTCTAGTTTTCAATTCGATCTTCCTCAAATACTCTCTGTTTCGTCATTCTTCGGTACCGAAATGTTCGGCATATTCTTCGATAAATTCGATCATCTCAGGTTCTTCTGGGAAGAATGGATCTTCCCCGCTTGCTGCTATTGTGCCCAAGCAGTTCATCATGAATTGACCGAAGCGCCAGTCTGGCAGTTTCTTCCACGCGGCCTTCAAGCGGTCGCAGAACTCATCAATTCTGGCCGGGTCTCTCATCGTTTTCCTCCGTGATCGGAACCCACTCGGTTACCATGATCGTCCTCTTATACTCGCGTTTAGTTACTTCTACCGGCTGGCTACAGTATTCGTTCTCCTGACATTCGGTAAGTCCGCGATCCCAGTCGATTGCGAAATATCGGTCGCCGATCTTGAAAACCGTTGTCATGCAAGTTGTCCATCGACCACTATCGTTCTCGATCTGATCGACTTCGGTGCCAACCTCGCCCCACGCCATCATCTTGCGTTCCCATTCATCGAAAGCCTCTTTACGGTCAAAACGTTCCAGAAACGTCTGGTTCAGATTTTCTTCTTCGCTCATATCGTCACTTCCTTATATTTTCTCTACACTACTTACAATCGATTTCGAACTCCATTTCTTGCAGCATAAAAATAATTTTTCGAAACTTTTTTGCTGTTCAGAGCTTAAATTATCCTTACACTACTTACAATCGATTTCGGGAATCGTTTCTTGCAAGTCCCCTAAAATATTTTTAGGCTGAATCCCTTGTAAATCTCTACACTACTTACAATGGAATCCAGCCTATACTTCTTGCAAAACACTAAAAAATATTTAATTTTCAGACGTAAAACTCAGCCATGTCTTCGAGTCTCAGGCACGCGAGTCTGCGATACGGGTTCGTCAGATTGCCGCAGCCGCAATCAATGCAGATGAAGCCTTTGCCGTGAAAAATCTGATACGGCTCATTGAACTTCTCGGTCAGATAGCAGGTCGGCGTGTGACCAACGATGTAATGCTCGTCTCCGAAGTCATCGTCTGCCGCGACCCTCCCCCAGATCATGTCGAGGAATTTAGTCGACGGCCGGCCATGAACTAAAGTCCACATCGTGCCGTTTACTTCGACGGCCTCCATTGCTGGACGTTTGTGACAATACCGAAGGATCTTGCCGCGCTCAGCAGTGGTGCGGTGGTAAAGAAGATCGCGGCGAGTCTTGTTTCCTCCGTTTGCCGCCCACATTCTGCGAGCCTCCGGGAATGAGTCTTTGCTCAACGTGCCGAGCATCATATCCTCGTGATTGCCGAGAATAAGGTGAATGTTGCCCTTGTCGATGATTTCGAGAAGGATTTCTACGCCCTCAGCTCCCCGATCGATTACGTCTCCGACGATGTAAAGCTGGTCGGCCGCGCTGAAATTGATCTTTTCGAGCATCTCATGGAAGCGGTCAATCTCTCCATGGATGTCGGACATTACGTATGTTGCCATTGGTTTTACTCCTTGTGTTATGTTCAAAATTATGCTATTATATATGTGTGAGGTGAGATGATGAGCCAGTATAAAGATATTTTAGATAAATACCATCTTGGTATGAGTATGAATCGAATTGCGGAAGACCTTTCCATCTCTCCGCAAGTAGTCCGAAGAGCGCTGATAACCGCAGGACTTTATAACTCGCCCAAAGCTGAATGCGTTCAACTGCTTCACAATAAAAATATGCCTGTTCCTGATATTGCCGCATCCCTTCGTATGTCGAACAGCGCCGTGGCGTCATACCTTCCGTACCCGCGAGGTCCCCGAAAAGATTGGGAAGTTACGGAGAACGCTCTCAAAATCAGAGAGTGCCGAGAGAAAAAGAAACAAAAATCCAGTGATAAAAAGAGCTGACGTATGTCGGCTCTTTCCTTTTTTTACTTGAAGAAGCCTCCCCAGGTCAACAGGCCAAACTCAACCAGAACAGCAAAAAGCGTAACCCAGAAATTGTGATTCTCGTTTTTCCGTTCGCCATGATGTGCCGCTTCAATGCCAAGACCTGCGCCCCAGAGGACAATCATAAATATCTGTGGAATTCCCATTACTTTTCTTCTCTCTCTTTCTCTAACTTCTCTCGGATTTTTGCTTTCTTTTTTCTTACTTTGCTATTGAATGGCTCCGGCATCAGATACTCGCCGGACATGATTTTCCGGTACAGCTCCTGCGCTTTAGGACTCAGATCTGAAATGTTAACAGTCGTGCGATTCATTGGTCGTCCTCCATTAAAAACAATGCCGATATACCATTTAAGCCATGCCAGTTCAATGCTAACGTAACATTCGCCGTTGTGGAACAAGATAGTCGGCAAGATGAAAAAATCGCGAGTGTATGTGCCTTTTGTCATCCGCAAGTCAACCCCAATACTGCAAGAATTAAGATGCTACCGATTACACAAAACTGGCCGGCAGCTTGTTTCAGCAGCGCCTTATTTTCGTTTTCTCCGAGTATCCACTCAATATCAGAATCTCCCACGAGATGAATTCCTGCAAAGAACAGAGCGACACCGATAAGGCATAGAAAAATTCTGAACATTATAATCAAGCGTGATACCCTTTCTCTTTCTTCGGCGCGTTCTCTTTTAACCATTTGCGGTTTGCCTTGCACTGGTTGCAGTTGTTCGGGTTCTTGCAAAACCAGCAGCCGTCACGATCGAGCCAGACGTGATGCGGCACTTCTGGGCGAGGCTTTCGTTTCGCTTTACCTATTGTGAATCACTCCAAATTAACCTTTTGTGTTATCGAAACTCCGCTCATACAATTTTGGTATTCTATCAATGTAAGACGCGATATTTTTGGTACATTTGGAACAGACCTCACCATAGGAATATGATCTTTCGCCACCATAAGGAATTCCATTTGTGAGCTTCATATCGATCTTGTAAATCGGCTCTGTGAAGCTGTGATATAGCTCTTGCCCGCAGATGTCACAAAATGTTCTTGTCATCAAATTACTCCTTAATTTCCACTACGATTACCGTTCCGCCATCAAATACGGTTCCGAAACCGCCCTTCTCTGTAAAGGTGTGCGTCTCAGGCTCCTCATCCTCGCGCATCGGTCGAGTGAGATACCAAAGGTCGTCGTCTTTCCAAGTGATTTCCTCGAGTTTCAGATTTGGTTCGAGGGTGATGGTGGTTGTGCCGCCGAAGTCTCTGGCGAAGCTCTGTTCCAAACGGTTGTTTCCGGCCATCTCCGCATCACTGCATCCGGCCAGCAGGGCGAGAAGAGAACAGGTAACCGCAGCCGCGATAAAAAGTTTTTTCGTATTCATTCCTCTACCTCAACATAAACACGATATCCTGTGCCGTAATAGCCGTTGTCATAGCCTTCGTAACGAAGAACCTCGGTTGTTGGCTGGTTTACAGAATACACGAACAACGAAAAGACTTCGTTTCCACTATTAAAGTCATCTGAACACTTAACATCCGTAATCATATTTTCACAGGCGTTGAGTTTGGTTAAGTAGAACCACCCATTGCCACAACCACCGCAACCCTCATTCCCGATTACGATCAGTCTCGTGCCATCGTCTAAAATAAGCCGACCGGTCTGACCGTCTACCTCTTCGACCTTTACGATAGAATGATACAGTAATGCCTGTTTCATATCTTTTTCCAAATTCGGGGAATCCGAACTGGTGAATCCTCTGATCTTCATATAAGAACCTCATTTCTCATCACTGTTCTTTAATTGTTCAATGTACGCTACAATGTTGTCTGCACAATCCGGACATACTAAGTTGTAGGTCTCCTCCACGATACGCCCACTGAAGAACGTAATCTGATATTTTTCGCCGCATTCTCGGTTACTCAACTCTTTACCGCAGGTATCACAAAACATGCCGCTTCCTTGGCTTGATCTAAGTCCAGTAGTCGAGATGACATCGGGATTTTCAGATGACTCTCGCACCGTGACCGAACAGCCAGTTAATGTCACCAAGGATAAGCAAACAACCGTAGCAGCAATAAAAATCTTCTTCATCCGTACACATCCTCATAAAAGTAATCAAAGCATTCTGAACTGCAAAGTCTTCGCCCAAAACGGAGATCGGAGAATTGAGTTTTCTTCCCACAGATACAGCATGGTAAGCTGATCTGATGCTTGAGAAGTGCGTGCTTTGCTTCTCCGACTTTCATGTCAGGGAATCGCTCAGAAAAGTCCATGTAAAAACCTCATTTCTTTGTCCGGGAAGATTCTAAAGCTCGAAAATATGCTTGCTCTCGGGTTCTCACATTCAAATCACTGACTGCGGCAACATAAACCTCTTCTCCGCATCCTGGACAGAGCGCAAGTCTTTCATTGTAAGAAAAAGTTATTCCTTTGATTGTCACCCATTGTGGTCTTATTACTCTGTCATACGAAACACTTTTCCCGCATTGCGGGCAAAACGCAACACAAGTCACTCGCTATTTCCCTTTCTATTTTCGTTTATAACTTCCACTGATATATCGCAGTCCAGCGATTATTGATTCTCTCTCTGGTGTTTGTCCAGCCATACGGGCACGCCATATACAGCCAATAGAGAAAATTCAATCTCATTCTGGTCAGCAATGGGATGCTACTGCGATGTCTTACACGCTTGCGGCCTTCTTTTCGGATAGCTCGCAGGCGTTTTTCGAGCTCTCTATCAGTCATCAAATCAGCCTTTCTTGTTAGGGCAATAGGAACTACATGTTTTGTTCCAGCAGTCTGTGTTACAGTGAGACACACCTTTGGGTTTATAGTCTTTTGGAGCGATAATGCTCAAAATGGAGTCCTGTTCATTCGGGCAGGTCGCCATGTAGCACATCTTTACTTCAACCGCCTCTGCGATTTTTCTACGATACCATCTCAAGAACATTGCAATTCCTCATTTCGATACGCAAGAACCAGCGCGGTATATAAAAAATATTCAGATGATTTTCTGAACACTGTCTGATATTGAACTTCAACTTCACAGCCATGATTCTGAAAATCTTCAATCGTACTCGCTAAGCGATTATTAAAATCGTCCGCGGAACCAGAAGTAATCATTGCTGTGTTCACATATTTTTTCACGTTACGCACCTCTCATCGTACAAATTAAATGGAATCCGAATGCCATCCAGAACAGAACCGAGAAGATAAAGCACGATTCTGCGGCGCTTTTCAGCTGCCATCGCAGAATTCGGTCGCCTTTTACTCGGCCAGAGGACGTGTTTAGGATAAACCCGGCCACACCGAATAAGAGTGCAATAATTCCTGCTGTCATAAAATCTCCTTACCGCGCAAAGTACACAAGTATCATAATCATCGCTATGATTCCGAGAACTGCTGCGACTAGTTCTTCTTCTTCTGTTGACGCATTAACAATAAGCCAATCCATTGTCACAGTTATAACGAAGAGCGAGACCCAGAAGATCATCCGACCACCCCGAGCATCATCAGGATCATCAGAATCGTGCAGACAATCAGTGCGTACACGGGGAGTCCGAGATTCAGTGCGTCAGCACGAGCTTCCGGGTTCCTGCGGGCTTCTTTGATCTTCCCACATGCCTTCTTTACGTCTATGACAGACAGAACAAGGAACGGGATGATAAGTAAGAGCCAGTAAAGTCGCATTTAGGTTACTCCTTTTCGTTAGAATAAGTGTGTTTTCGCCGGAACATCTTCAGAGGGCGCTCATCTTGACCGATGACTTCTGCCTCATCTTCTGGCTCGTATTGCAATAAAGCAGCCGATGTGTAGCTGTATACTCCCTCTTCGTTTATGAATTCCGGCTTTGTCACCCAGACTGTGCCGTAGTATGGGTCGGCGATTGCTACATATGTAAAGTCGTCTCGCACAAAAACGTCGCCAGTCCTGAGATCACGCATTTTCTTTGTCTGTGGAAAGTCCATCTTGAATTACCTCTTTTGGGATTACTACCAAACTGATTCGTTTTGATTGTGGATTAACCGCGGGCATTAAGCCGGCCTTCATCTGGCTCTTCCCTGCTGTTACTCTTAAATTCTGCTAAGCTGCAAAAATCAAATTCCTTGGAGAGGTATAACCCATACGGATTAAGGCAATCCTTAATGCCTTCCTATCCTACTCCGTAGAATTTGCAGTCTCGGCAATAAATGATTTGTGTATCACCAATCTGCATTGACAACCACCTTATGACCTCTCAGCAGAGCGACGGCCACGAGCTTTTCAATATCATTGTTCGGCCAGTAAATCTTCTTGACAGAATACTCGGCAAGCTCACGAGCCTGTTCGTCCGTGAGTGCCATGTCTTTGCCGTACCAATCGCTATCGCCGCCCTCAGCGTAATAGTCGATTGACTTTAAGAAATCGTACCAGTCAGGCCCTCCGGCATTAACCTCGTTTACATCCTTTGTCGTGACGAGCTTGCCGCAGTCTGGACAGCGAAATTCTTGAACTTCCTTAATCGTAACGTCGAGACCCATCGTCGTTTCCTCCTCCATAAAGTCGTGAGCCGCAATCCAACGTTTTACTGAATCGTCGTTCTGTTCTTCTGGTGTTTTCCAGTCTTCGATAAGCTGCCCCCACACAGGATTTCCCTCCCAAATGTCGATGAAGCTGTCGTACATTACCTATCTGCCTCTTAATCGTTTAGCATTCTGCAAGAGCCAAAATCATCTTCATTGGCGAAATCCGCGCTTATGATAAACGTCGGTCGCACGTTATTGATAGCATCTATCATATCTTTTTTAGTCGGCCAGTACATTCCCTCATCATCATAAGCGCCGAGCACGGCCTGAATGGCATCTTTTCGGCTAATTAACTCGATATCTGGAACTTTCGATGCATTCATTACCATTCCTCCTCTGAGTCGTATGACGGATTGAACGGACAATCGCCGCAGCGAGATTTCAGGTCGCCGTTCTCATCCTCGTACCAGTCATCACCGTATCCGGTACATTCGTAGCAGTAGTCATTATCGTCCCACATTACAGCTCCACTCCTTCGATTTCAGCGCGGATTTCAAGGTCGTGCAGATATTCACCCATGTGCCTCTTCTGTTGGCGGAGTAGGTCAAGAGAACAGTTGGGAGTGAAGTCAAGCGTTCCGGCCTCGTACTTCGTCACCATGCGATGCAGCTTCTCGTAACGGGTCTTGAGGTCGTGGTATTCGCCCTGCATACGTTCCTGCCAGCTAGGCTCAACAGAGATTGCTTCACATTCATGAGTGTCTTCGATAGGCTCATCACAGCTCACCGGTTCCAATGGTTCATACATTTTCTCAAATGCGTCTTTCTCATAACGATTGATTGTTCCATTTGTACCTTTTACAACAAAATCTCCCGGATATACCGTTGTCAGATGACTGCCGACGAGTATACCTAAAGTAGCATCTTTAAACCAGAAAACTCCACAATTACCTGACTCACACATATTTTCAATTTCTCTGTAACACCCTGCTTCCTCTGTCCACTGGACAGCTTCGACAAATTCTGGCTTTTTTTGATATTTCATTCAAGCGTGCTCCTTTATCTCAAAACCAAAAACATCAGAGACGATAAGATTCACTCCACATTCCGGGCAGCAAAGATTGCCGTCACCTAGTTTCCTTCCGTCTCCATTTTCGTAGTACCATTCAATTTTTATATCTTCACCGGAATACTCAAATAAGCATCCACAGTTTACGCATTCGCACCGGCGAGCTATTGGTTTCAGTGCTCGACGAAACCCGTGTTTAATAATTTTCATTCTTCTTGATCCTCCTGTTTGAGACGATAAGCTGTCCACAAGTCCCAATAAGCACAATTACGATTCGCTCCATCTACAAACGACAAGACAGTCCCCGGTAACAATGAACCACATACCTGATTGGTCGAATCCACCACCATGCACTGACTTACGACGTAATCGTTTTGGGTTTTAACCCAAACCACTTCACCGTCTAAGGACATCAACTCGCGCGGTGTAAGTGGACGGTTGTCTATCAACTTAGAGTCGCATAACTTTCGCAGTTCTTTCAGTTCGGTCAACCAACGCGAAAGCTGCGAAAACTCAACACCATCTTCATCTGTTTTTGCCCAGTATATACGCTTAAAATGTTCAATCGCTTCATCTAACGTCACGCTACAAACACCTCATCGTTCAAATAGGTTTTCAAAGGCATGGATAACACGAAGAAGTCGTTCATCCAGATAAGATTCTGCCTTTTCTCTTAATTCCTGCGGCACGCCATAGTATGCTTCGGCTACACCGCCGGTAATTGCGGCAATATCGCTATCGCCACCGATTGAAATCGCGTTGCGGATAGCATCCTCAAAACTGGTCGATTCAAAAAACGCTTCGAGCGCCTGCGGGACGGTATCCCAGCACGCCAGAGAATACGAATACGTTGGCCGAATTTCATCCAGAGTGAAGTCCATTTGGTAAAAATATTCGTTGATGTGTTTCTTGATCTGTTCTTTTGGCCACCCGATTCGCGCATAATACGTTGACACAGCCACCGCGCTGGCACCAATGAGCGCGTCCATATGGTTATGTGTTACGTCGGTAATCGTATCCGCAAGTATTATCGTCTGTTCACGACTTGTGGTAACAAAGCCGACAGGAGAAATTCGACTTGCGGCTCCGTTTCCATAACTATTGGTCGGCTCATCAGATTTGCTATTGACCCAATCTTCAAAACGTGTGCCGTAGTCTGCGTCAGGGTACTTCTTTGCAAGACCTCGTAGCCACACTTTTGCACTCTTCTGTAATTGCGAATAACTTGGTCGGCCACCGTCTAGCAATGCACCCGCGACAGCAACTGTCAGAACTGTATCGTCGGTGAAGTGGCAGTCATCCGTGAACAACTCAAAGTCTTTGATTTTAATGTTGTCGTACTCGAAACGTGAGCCGACGATGTCGCCGATAATTGCGCCGATCATAATCTCACCTCAATCAATGGTTTTATTATGGAGCTGGCACTCGGACTCGAACCGAGAAAACCCTCTGATTACAACTCAGATGCGCTACCAATTGCGCCATGCCAGCATATTGGCCCGCGAAACGCGGGCGGTGTTTATCGAATGTCAAAATGGCCAAAGCCGCGAACTTCCTTTTGAGCCGCGAGGTTTGCCTCGTACAGCCCCTTAAAGAAATGCTTTACGTTCTGCTTTACTCCCACTAAAATCACCGCCTCTCCTTTTTGGCCATAAAGTTTAATCCGCCGGTCTATTCCGGCAACTGTCGCAATGTAACTTAATGCGAGTTTGACATCCGAAGATCTGAGCAAACCCTCGGACATCTAAACTCTCCCCCAATTTGCGGGCTTGTTCTCAACCAATCATACCGCTGTGCGGCCGTTTTCTGATCGAGCGCGGAATCCGCCGTGTGCGTCCGTCTAATCACCTGTTTGCGAGGGGTATCGCTTGCAGATGATGCTCATTTTTGCTGGCGGTCTCTTTCCTTTTGCAACCAGTAATTCAGAAGCCAGACGTAGCTTTCGCTTCCTATAAACGCTACCGTTTCAAATTTAGACGCTTTAATGCGCTCTTTTTTCATCTTGGCTACGTCTCCGAAGATGCCTGTTCGCACGAGCAGTGCTGAGGTTTATTGTTGTTCACGCGGACTTGCAATCACCCGCGCCGTCCGAGGCTTTCTCGAACTGCTTCGTCTTATCAGGTTCCCCTCTTATTCCTTACGCCCTTTGGGCCCCCTGTTGATTTATTCACGAAGTTCTGCTCATTTCAGACACCTTATTCTTGCGGAATGCTTGCGTCTTACACCATCATTCTGGTCGAGCATTGGGCGTTGGGCTTGTCGCCCTAACCACGGTTTAACCAAAACACCGGAAAGGTTGTGCCACTCCTCTTTTCTGAATCAACAGGAAAGGTCAGCCGATTCTCCCTCGCCGGAGTCGAACCGGCCGAACCAGATCCGCGGTACTGAATCCGTAGCCATTATCAGGGAGATATTGTGAGGGTGGGTTTTAAGTTTTTAGTCGTGGGCCACCCTCTTCGGCCAAGACCACTCTCGATAAAGAGCTTCGGTTTATCCCAACACCGGAAAAGGTTTCTCCCTTGCCGGAATAGAACCGGCCGAGCATCGTGCCGCGGATTGCGCTCGCCGTACATGGAGGGAGATATTATTCCACGAAAAAGTTGAGAATTGATTCATTCGTAATCTCTGTGCCGTAGCCCTTTGCATAAGCACAGATCCACGGGTTTTGATGCTGAGTGATTTCGACAAGTTGTGACGAGCTGAATGGCAGACATTCAAAGACGATACCGTCGATAAGTTCTTTGACTCCCCTAGCCAATATCGGATTTGCGACTGCGGATACTGGAATATGAGCAGAACCGAAAATACAAAATTTGCGATACACTTCCGGAACTACTGGCCCAAAATCCCAAGCGACGATTTTCTCTCGGAAACATGGTTTCCGATAAAAAATAAGAAACTCAGCTTGAACGAAGTACAGTAGCTTCTGTAATTTCAGATTGCTGACAGTATGTCCTTCGTCGGAGCAGCGCCGAATAATGTAATCTGAAATCGTCAATGCATCAAACAAAGAATCACAGCCTCTCAACAATAGTTGTCACGCTTAACGGACGCGACGTGAGAGAACACCGTTGACCAATCGCCTTTGGTCAGAGAACAGAACCATCTACACCTATGGCGGCACAGGAGAATTTCGAAATCTCACACCCTTACGGGTTACTGGTAGTTTTCAAGACTACTGCCTTACCTTTAGGCTTACTGTGCCATGTGGCTCCCCGGTCGAGATTCGAACTCGAGGCCGATATCGCGAATTGCGGCCGAAACCTGTCCCGAGGAATGTAGCGAGGCGTTTTTCTGAATTATAGTCCGACGACTCCTCGCAGGCACGAACTGTTCACTGCAGATGCTTGCAAGCCTTGTTGATCTGCGGTGCGATTCGGGTGAGGTAGGATTCGAACCTGCTTTTCGATGATGTTACTCTCCGGTGTTTCCTGTTCACCACTCACCCACAAAAGTGCGGTTTAAGGTTGACCGCAAACCTGTAGCTTAGAAGCCTTCCAGGGACAACTGCTTTTTGAAATACGGCATGAGCGTAATCTTGTGAAGGTTCTTATAATGCAGATTGCAAATCTTCTTGTCGATCTCTCGATCACCACAGCTGCCATCTACGATATGCTTCTCCAACTGAGCGTAAGTAAAACCGAGATTTGACTCGTCAGACTTTCCGCAAAGTCCGTCAGATGGAGTCTTGTCCACCAGATCGGCAGGGATCGGCAGCTCGTGACCGACTGCTACGACCTCGCTGACAAACAAGCCGGACAGTGGACTGAAATCACCGGCGCTGTCACCGTACTTGGTGGAGTAACCAACGTAGTCTTCGGAATAATTGCAGGTGTTAGCTACGCGGCCACCGTGCTCTAAAGACTGCGCTACCATGTATAGAGCCGCCATTCGAAGTCTAGGTGCCAGATTTACCTCCGCCTGCTTGCTGATAGGCAGTTCGTGCGAACCTTCGCTGAGCATCATAGAATAAGCGCCGCCGACATTGATTTCGACACTTTTGATCCCGAGAGCATCAACCACCCGGTGCGAATCTTCGATGTCTGACTGCTCGTCATTCGGCATCAGCACACCGATAACACGGTCTTTGCCGAGTGCCTCAGCACAGAGAGCTGCAACAACGCTGCTGTCCTTCCCTCCAGAGATGCCAACAACGGCGTAACAGTCTTTGCCGTTATCTTCGAAGTAGTCTATAATCCACTGGACGATATGATTTTTCAGTGTCTTTGCGTTTCCCATTAGAATTTACCTCCGTGCAATCTGTCGCGCACCTCTGCCAGCGTGTATTCATTGACCATAATACCGTGGATGAAAACAGGTACCATCTCATTATCAAGGTCGTATGCTTCCTTAAAGGTGTGTCCGTCCTCGTAAGAATACTCGCCGTCGTTCTCTTGCACGATGCAGCATCCGCGCTGGGACTTCTTAAAATGGCCGGTGTCCGTCTTTGGATTTTTGAAAATCATAATCGGCTTACCGTTCTCATCCTCTGCGTAGGTTGCCTTGACCGCAATGCCGAACGTGTCTCTCGTATACGGGTTATACCGGACATTCCCATTTTCGTCAATCGTCTCCAAACATTCCATGGAGAAGGAGCCGACACCCAAAGCCACGTTGTTAATTGCGAACCCATTTTCTTTCAGGATTGAGTAAATCTTTTCGCAACGCTGCGGCGTGATGCTGTCTCCGTACAGCGCCTTGATATGCGGATTCAGAACTTTGAATCCCTTGCTGTTTCTCGTGCCGCCAAAAATATTCCAGAGATGAAATACTGTCTGGGTGACAACCTCGACTGGATCGCCGCTATCACCGCGGATAGAAAGAATTCCGTCGTGCAACAGGATCTCATCCTTGAGCTGCGGCAGCAAATTGTCGACCAGATTCCAGTAGTCGTAGCTGTCAGATACAACGGAGAAACTGCTATGCGGATAAATCTCGGTGAGCAGTCGGCGCAGATGTGTAATCTCATCACCGTCAACTGCGGCATTGGAACACATTACACTGTGTTCGGTCGAAATGCCACCATATCCAACCGGTTCCTGATCGCAGCTGCAGTTATAATTTCGTTCCAGCCAGAGAATAGCTGGCACAGTCGCTGTGTTGAGGAAACTCAACAGAAACGCCGCTGAACTCTTTGTCGCGCTCTCAACACTCTCCTGTCCTCTCATGGAGAAGTCTCCAAGAAGTCGGGCACGATCAACGTCGTCATCACAGGTCAGGTCTGCGTACTTGTCGACAATCTGGCGGTATCGATAGCCAACCTCCGCACTAACCTGAGTGTGCCACATCGTGCAGGACAGCATGGTTTCGATGCTGTTGACCAACCAGACGAACGACGGAAGCGTGTTGGTGATTTCAATCTGCGGAACATGGATATTGGTTCGAGCGCCCTCCGGCACTGCTCTAATCATCAAAGGCAGGAAACCGAACCTATGCAGCTTCCGCAGTCGCTCTTCTCCTACTCCGTAAGTTCCGATTGTTGCTCCGAGTACGCGCTTATACTCCGGAAGGATTTCCTTATCGAAATCTCGTTCGAAAAAGTATTTGTTGAAGCCATCAATCAGGTATTCCTTGATGAACGCTTGCAGGCCGAACATCGTCACTTTATCTGTGTCTGCCAAACGGCTCATGCGCGGGGTGTAATAACTGACCATGCGAGTCAGCCTCTTCGGATACTGTTCGGCGTGGCAGGTCTTGTAGAAGTCCAAACATAGCAGCGGATTGTAGTTAATCATTGTTTCGTCTCCTTATCACAACAGAACTGTAACCATTTCGTGGTTGCCGCGGTAAATGCTTCCGGTGGTGTAAACGTGCTTAATCAGGCCGTCGGTCAGGATCGTGCCCTTTTCGATGGTATTTTCACAATGGGTGACGTAAAGGAAAATATCCTTTGCTCCGACTTCTTTGAGCGCTTTGGCTGTGTGAGTAAATGTGCCGCCGCGAGAGCAGATGTCATCTACGATCAGAACGTTGCGTCCCTTGACAAGCTCCGGGCTGGTCAGTTCCAATCCTTCAATATTTCCCGTGCGCCAGTCGCGGTGTTTGATGCAGAAAACGTGTTCGCGCTTTAGAAGCTCAGTGTAACGTTTCGCTGCGCCTTCGTCGGGATAACAGATCAGTAGATTGTCATCATATGAGAGACAATGTTCAATCGCCTGATCGATATAATGTTTAGAATCAAGAACATAGACGTTATCAATCAAAGCTGCGGCCACATTGGAGTGCGGATCACGAACACTTACGATATCAAAAGCCAGACTGTTGATAAACTCCGCGAAATATTTTAAGGTGAAAACTTCGTCGAAAGCCTTGACGCGATCCATTCTCGCATTGGGGATGTACGGAAGCTGAAGTGTGATTTCGGCGCGAGAATCACATCTGCGAAGATGGTGAACGAGATACCACAGCAAAATGCATTCATGATCGCCATCATATTTCCATCTGATTGTGAACGTTTCCTCCAAGCCGGGAGAGTAGCGAAACGAAGTTGTTCCATCCGGGAATTGAGTAAAATCAATCGGCTCCCCATTTACGGAAATCATACAGATTCCTCCTCATTTTCGATGTTGATCTGACACATTTTCATGGCGGCCAGCGCGTTCTTATGACGCTCTGGGGTTGTGCCGGCACAGCAGGACGCATCCACCGTGATCTTTACCTCCGAGAGATATGCTTTGATAAGCAGAGCGTTGGAAATAACACAGATGTCCGTGCAAAGGCCGACCAGAATAATTTCATCCAGATTGTCGCCCCAAACCAAATCCAGCGCGGCACCAAGATCAACAGAACCGAACGTTTCTTTCTCGTATGTGTAAACTTCTTCTCGCTCATCCAGCGCATTCTGCACATTCTTTTCGATGTTCCATCCGTAGGTTTCCGCGATACAATGAGGGACGGGAAGTAATTTTCCTTCCTGCGTATCGAGATAATCCGCATAATGCGTATCCTTTGTTACATAAACGATATCGCCAGTTGTTTTGATCTTTTCGACTACTCTCAGAACGATAGCTTGCGCCTCCGGCGTACCGAGTGCTCCATCAATGAAATCGTTCTGCATATCCACTACTACTAAAACTTTCATTTGTCGTCCTTTCACTTTCTATCGATCAATCGTTTTTGAATAGACCATGTGCAAGAGCCATTCCGACAGCAAAAGGCCATAAAAACCCTGCGACAACCATGAGTATATCGAAATCATCAGGATCGAGTCCTTTGCTTCTTAAGCTCTCTTTCAGTTCCGGTTTATATGAGTTTATGAAGAACATGAAGCCTCCGCTGATCACTAGACAGCGGTTTAAGGATTACCGCAAACCTCGATTACTTGTGTCTTTGAATGTACTGGTACACTCTGGCAGCAACAACACCGATGCAGAACGGCCAAAAGACACCGATAAAGATTGAACCAACTGTGCAGCTGAGCTCATCAAAATCCCACTGGCCTTCTTTGTCCTGCATAACAAAGTAATTTGCTCCGCAGACGACAGCACCGATTATGAGATACATGAAAAGCAACATCACGAAATTCCCTCCAATGCCTTCTCAACTGGCTGATAACGCTCGCTGTTGAGCGTTTCCATCAGGCATTCATACGGATCGAGCTTACCGCTCATCACCATCGAAGCTACATTCTGACTGAAGCCGCTGACCAGAGCTACACCGAGATCGTTTTCCTTGACCGGGATTGTTCCGGTGCGACTGTTCACGTTCCAGAATACCAGACGCGGCAGCTTATATCCTGCAGCCTCATATCTGTCGGCGATTAGCTTGAACAGTCGGGCGTCTGGACGCTTGCGCTTCCAATATCCGGTACACTCTCCACAGCACGCGCAGTAATCAAATTCCATATCGGAAATGATCAGAATGTTCTGTGGCAGGTCTTCCTGCTTCATGTGATTGTTAACCGCTGTGGTAAGAATCAGATTGAACACTGCTTCGATATTGGTGTTCGCGACTTCGGAATGCCGATGTGCAATCATAAGCTTTTCGCGAAGGTTCTTTCCGTATGACAAATCAACAAGCTTAGGATGCTCAGAAAACGTGATATATTTATCCTTAAACTGGCCGGAGGAACGCTCAGCGAAGTAAATCGCGAGAGCGTTAGCTACATCCAGTGCGGTTGCGTTTCCGTTTGGATCGACACGAATGCCCATGCTGCCGCTGCCATCCGCGACCACGATTGTATTACCGCAGCCGTTTACAGTATCCGGCAGAGCTTTCCAAAGCTCCTCCAGAGTCGGGTTTACAGCACTTGTCGCGTCGTATCTGTTGAAGCGATATTTATGAACAATCTCGTGCGGAAACAGTGTACCTGCGTTGATCTTAGTTTCGCCCTTGGCGAGGCTGGCCAGATAAGAACGGCGGCGTTCCTCGTCATTTCGAAGGAATGCGTCGTTATAGATCAAATTCGCACGAGCCGGAACAGCTTCGTACTTGATCTCAGACCAGTTCTTCTCCGACATCTTGCGTTCCACAACATCGAGATAGCGACGCAGCTTGGAAAGCGTCAGGCGGTAGTCCCGGCGAGAAAGTTCCAGTCCGCGCTGAAGAACTTTGGCGTAGTGCCGCATTTCTTTGGAATGCGCCTTTTCTGATGGCATCCATTTTGCCAGAAGAGAAATCGGCTGCTGATTATTCGCGCGAGCAAGGTCTGATCCAAGCTCCCAAGAAACATAATTGATAACCGGCTGGCGAAGCTCTGTATCGAGCAGCGGCCAAAGATCGTCATAACGGGCAAACTCAGCGGTCAGCTCAATCATCGGCTTGATGTACTCCGGGAACTTGTCCGCCATGTACTTCATAATAATACGAAACAGGCGGCGCTCGCCCAGTCCGCCGCGGATATCTCGGGCGAAGAACAGCCACTTCATTGCGGCCATTTTGTCCTCAAAGAACGCCTTGACGAACTTGTCGATGATCTGAGGGATCTCAGCAGTTCGAAGCGATGCTACTGAAAAGTTTAGGTCGAGAAGCGCTTTTCCGGTCGTTCTGTAACCGACAGCACCATTCTCGGTGGCGCTGACGTTGTAGTCTTTGTTCAACGTGCTTGTCATTGCTTCGGTGAAATTCATGTTTCTTTTTCCTCCTTTTTTTCGGTTCCACAGGGCGCTTTAGAATCCTTAATTAACAGTTAAGTCCTTAAAAGTTGCTGTGAGCGCCCTTTGGAGGGATACGGGACACAAAGGTGTTTTGATTTCAAGTCAAAGCCTTAAAGTTTGCTGTGAGTGTCCCTATTGTACGGCGGGCTGGAGTCGAACCAGCGCATGCCCCCTGGAGCCAGTATTTGCTGTGGGCGAACTTATCGGTTCGCGTTATAGTGGGGGGGAGTCTTACCTCTTGACTACCGCCGCATATTGGTGAGACCGGAGAGAATCGAACTCTCATGGGATTGTCCCAGCGGAGCTTAAATCCGCTGCGTCTGCCAATTCCGCCACGATCTCATATGGTGCCGACGCGGGGATTCGAACCCCGACGCTCTGTTGAGCAAGCGTGTTTGAGACGCCCTCGTGAACCTATTCCGACACATCGGCATATGGATGCGGGAGCCGGACTCGAACCGGCGACCTTCTGCCTATGAAACAGACGAGCTACCAACTGCTACCATCCCGCAATATAATGGAGCAGGCAATGGGAGTTGAACCCACATCTTCGGATTGGAAATCCGACCTATTGACCGTTATAAGATACCTGCATATGGTCGAGGTGACAGGATTCGAACCTGCGGCATCTTGCTCCCAAAGCAAGCGCTCTACCAAGCTGAGCCACACCTCGTTGTTGCCCGGAGGCCGGACTCGAACCGACAACCTCGAGATTACAAATCTAAAAGAAATTTGCTGTCAGCGAACTTATCAGCTCGCATAATACGCGCTCTATCCGACTGAGCTACACCGGGCATATTCATTTGGCGGATTTTTGAAGAGCCGCGGAGTTGAACCGCGAGAGAAAAGTGTTGTTAGCATCTCAAAATATTTTGCTGTCAGCGTGCCCGCCCGTCACGCCATTGCACTGCCACCGGACGCTCCTCATGTTGCCGGTCTTTCCCGGCTGTCAGCGGTCTTCCCCGCCGTCGGTAGTGCTAAGCCCTTCCTGCATTATTCCTACACTACTTACAATCGATTTCGTATACCGATTCTTGCAGTGCCTCGAAAAAATATTTTCTTTTTTGCTGAATGACTAAATTGCTCTTACACTACTTACAATCGAATCCAAGAGGCATTTCTTGCAGCTGTCTGAAAAAATTTTTCCTTTTCTGCTCGATTCTGCCTCTTAAAACCCTTACACTACTTACAATGGATTTCGGCTACCGTTTCTTGCAGTTCCGCGAAAATATTTTTACTTCGCGTTCGTTACGACGGTGTCGCTACCCTGAACAGTAACCCAGCCATGCTTCTGGCGAGCTTCCATCTCCATCTTCTTCAGCAGCTGATCGGTCAGCGAAGCAGAGATGGTTGAGTTTGCCTTTGCTTCAGCCTCGGCCGCGATCTGCTTTGCCTGGGCATCTGCCTGAGCCTCGAGAATCTTGGTCTGATTCTGAACCTTGATGGTCTCCTGCTCAGCTTCGGCCTGCTGCTTCTTCTGCATCGCGGTCACGCGGTCGTTGATCGTCTGCTGCAGCTGCTCGTCCGGATGAACGTCAATAATCGAGGCATCGATTACTTCGATGCCGAACTCGTCGCCGAGCTTTTCAGAAAGCATCTCAGTCAGCTGGTTGTTGATCTTTGCGCGGTCACCGGAGTAGATGTCCATCATGGTATAATCCGTCGTGACCTCCGAAATCTTAGACTTCAAGATCGTGCGGACGCGACTGTTCACAATATCCTCGCCGTCCATGCCGCGGAACTTCTTGTATGTATCAACTACCTCGTCCTGCTTGAAACGGTAAGACATCTGGAAGCTGATGTTGATGTTCGCGTTATCGGCCGTCGCGACGTTGAAAGAATCATCGTCCTTGCTGCCGTCACGAGAGTCCTTGGTCAGAACGAGCTGCTCATTGCCGATCGTGAACTTCTTGACCTTCTTCGTCGGCGCGACTACATGGAAACCCTGCGTCAGAATTTCATCCTGTACGCCGCCGTTCATGCTGTACACAACGCCAACGTAACCAGTCGGGATCCGCTCCATGCAGGTCACCGCGCTGATACCTCCGAAAATCAATGCGGCCGCAAGAACTACGCCGCCTACTGCACCTTTACCTTTACCTTTACTCATGTTTGTTTTCTCCTTTGTTTTTATTATTTTCGTCCTCGTCGGACATTTCCTTTATCGCATCGCCGAAGATGCTTTCCAGAACACTGCCGAGCTTCTTGAACATAAAAGCGCAGCAGGCCCAGATAAAGATCCCGGCGATGATACAAAGCGCATAGAATACTGGATTCAAGTTTGTTTCTCCTTTTGATGTTTCCGCATGACCTTAGAATGGATAGGATTTAAGCTCGTTCATTTCAAGTCCTCCGTTATTCTTTGGCTGATAGTCGCTTCCACAGCTCATATTTGCACCGTGGGCGCAGCTTGCCATATCATCAGTTGTGCATTCATCACAATATCTGCAACTATCGCAGTCACATACTGTTTGAGTTTTCATTTTGCCATTGTTCTCCTCTCTGTTTATGCTCCTCACCGGATCAAACCCGTCCGGGTATCGCCGTTTCAGTTTCTCAATGTTGTGCTCCATCACGAAATCCAGCGACACATTGAGCAAGTCGGCCATGAGGGCAACATACCAGAGCACATCGCCCAGTTCCTTCACTACCTTCTCAGGGTTCGAGGGGTGTCCGTGAAACAGAAACTTCTTGATTTCGTCCGCAACCTCGCCCGCCTCGCCTGTTAAGCCGAGCGCCGCATTCGCCATATCGCGGCATTTGCTCGTCGCCGTGCGCATCGCAAGTCTCTGATACTCATTTCCTGTCATTCTTCCACCCTCTCATACGTCTTTGCGAACACATCCGGCTTGCAGGGATAGAACTCGCCGTTCACGCCCTTTATGATGTAATCACCGGGACGCGCGTACATCTTTCCTTCAAGAGTGTGGATGCACGCAGCCGAAACAGGATCAGGTTCGTAAATGGTTCCAAACATAACGTCAGCTCCACAAAACGCCTCAATTTCTTTCCCGTTGTCACCTGTCCATCGGATAGCCTCAATCACAACAGGTTTCTTTCTGAACTTCATTCCATTACTCTCCTTTGCGTCAATTAAACATTTCAGTCCGTAACTCGTTTCTTTCTCTCGGCCGCGCGTCCGAGGAGCGCTGATAGTTCGTCTTCAAATGTGCGCAAATTGCAGTCGTCGCATTCCCCTTTACTGCACATACAGCAAACATCGGCCAGCGTGGTATCAAGGCTTCTGACGTCTTCAAACAGAGCATCTAAAAGATCTTTGTAGATTCTCTCCTGTGAAGTTGGCTCAATGTCAGAAACATTTTGGCATTGCTCCAAACACTTCAAAGCCTTACGAATGCCCCCACGCATCGCCATACCATGCGTATTCGGTTTTTCAAGCATAAGTTCATACGTTGCAGCAGGAACCGTCAGTGGAATGCTATCTCTGACTTCTAGTAACTTGTTCTTATATTCCTCGTAGTTAATCAGTTTCATGATTAACACTCTCCGTCCTTTCTCTCGCCATAGCTGCAAAAGTCATCCAGCCAAAAATTCAAGCTGTATTGTGCTCCGCCCTCATGGTCGGTCGAAACGGCTTCATTTTCACATTCCATGCGCTCGTGGTTAAAATGCTTGCAATCCTTGCACCGCACCACTGGAACAACGTCGGCGGCAGGGTGATTGAGAATTTCATTGAGTACAACAGAATATGCGTAATGTTCTCCGCTGCCTTCAGGTGTATGCGTTACATAATACTTAATACGCGCAATCAAATTAGCGCGATTAATGTATTCAGTAATTGTCCACACCTCCGTCCTTTCTCACGCCGTAGCTGCAAAAATCGTTGGGGTTACGAGATTGCCACGAATCTTTTTGTGCGTTGCCATCCGAATAAATTTTCAGGCAAACTCCTAAATCATAGTGTATACAGTCCTTGCACCGCACTACCGGCACAACGTCGGCGGCAGGCGCAGCGTTAATCGCCTCTTCGATTTCTTCCCACTCACTCTGAAACAGTTCGATAGGGGCGTTTTCTACCGCGTTAATCGCGGCCTTTTTCGTGATGTATTCAGCCATTGTCTGCACCTCTGTCTATCTTTGCCCTTTCCGCGAGCTCCTGAATCAGCTCCATCGTGCTGTACTTGCTCAAACCGTCGTCCTTCGGCGTATCAATCAGCTCTTCCGACACGACCAAAGCCGGACGCACCGCATACGCGTCCGAGCAGCTGCCGCTGCCCCAAGCGCCATTGGGGTACACGAGCATCGCGGCGTCCACGCCGTAGCGCCCCGTTGCGCCATCTCCGGTTGCCAGCCAATAGCTTCTCTCGCAATCTGGAATATAGCGTGAATACTTGCGCCACTCATCAAATGTCAACGGTGCTGCTAAGCGATCAACAATCCCATAATTCGCGCGCCCGTCCACGGTCAATAGAATGATTTCTCTCTGGAAAATCAGTTCCTTGTTCAAACCAGATACAAATTCGCTATACCACCGCCCTACCTCGTCAAGCAGTTTACTTTCAGTATAGTCGTTGCCGTCCGTGCTGAATGGTGTGCTTCCAAACGGCTCTTTGAGCAGCACGAACAGTTTATCTTTTCCGTTTGCCGTGCCTTCTTCTACATCCAACACCGCAAATTCCGTTCCCTTGATGGTGACAATTTCACCGGGCTTGTATTTACTCATGTTTTACATCTCCTCCAATTCTTTCTGTTTGGATTCCTCCACATAGCACCAACTCTGGGGCGGGCGGCGAAGCGTCAAAGCCCCATTGTTGCAGATACCGTTGTTATTGCTGTACATGGCGCAGGCCTCACAGTATAGGTCATTAGGACAAGGCCGCCGGAACTCCGTCAACTCCCGCGGCTGGTCATAGATCAGCAGGTCGGAAATGTGCCAGCCGTAGCCGGTTCCCTTTAGGTAGTTCACAATTTCTTCCCGTGTCAGGCAGGCTTGCTTTTCTACGTCATCCGGTGCATGGTTGATGGGCGCAAGTTCATAAATCCGGTCACAGGTAAACTCCCCGATGACCTTGCCATTCCCAAGCGGGCAGTTCAGCGACTGCATGGAACCTGTATCTAAGTAGTCCTGCATCAGGCGTTCCGGCGAAATAGGAATGTTCAGATCAGGCCTACCGCTGGTGCAGTAGATGTAGCACTTAAACGGCGTTTCCAGTTTCGGCTTGGTCTTTCTGACTTCAATGGTCTTTTCGCCGTTGGCAATCTTCTCACACCACTTCGGGCGAATGCTTAACATCACAGATTTCATTCCGTTCCTCCCATTCCTCTGTTTTACTCGCCTAATCTCCGCTTCGTGACCGCGATTGGAAAGCTTTCAATTTTGCTTGCCCAGAGTGTTTCACCCCCGAGCTCTCTCCAGATCAGAGGGAAACCTCCAACTCCATCAAACAGGCTTGCCATCGTTGCCGGCCGATCAAACTGTTTATACAGTCTGCTAAGCACCCATCGCCAGGGCGGCAACGCAATCGAATTTCCCATTGCCTTGTATCGCCCCGTGTTTGCGCTCTCCTTATGTACCTTCCCGTTTGAGTCTATCCATTCTCCGATGTCAGTCCAGTTATCCGGAAATCCCTGCAGCCTTTCGCATTCAAGTGGCGTCAGCCGTCGAATGAATTTACCCCTGCCGGGCTTTACTTCCATCACCGCCATCGGGTCGTGCATGCAATTCAGTGTCTGGCACACATCCGGCGTGAGATGTGTCGCAATGTGTGCCTGTCCATTTCCTACACAAACCGGCCGGAACAAAAGCGGGATTTGGTTTCCGCCTGTTCCCATGCGGGCTTGGAGTGTCGGCACATGCTGACCGCATTCTCTGATGACATCACAGGCGTGCGTCATATCAAGGATTATGCAGTCCTCGACTGGATCTCCAACACCAGCCGCAGATACTCCGGAAGCTCCTTCTTGTTTCGTTCTGCTCTCTTCAGAATTCCCTGACACGCTTTCGCGCTCAAAAAGTATCTCGGGAGCGGATTCTCCTCCAAAATCTGCGACAAGTGCGATTCTACGGCGACTCTGGGGGACTCCCCAAAACTGTGCGTTGAGTACGCGCCAAGCGATGCTCCATCCGTCTCCCATGATGCAGCCGGAAGTTCTCCATTTACCTTTTGGAGGTTCAGGAATAACGGCATCTGGTTCGACGATCCTCGCGATTTCTTCGAGGACTCGGCGGAAATCTTCGCCTTTGTGGCTGCTGAAAGCTCCGGCAACGTTTTCCCATACCATGTATCGAGGACTTGCTGTCCCTAAAGTTGCTTCACTGTATTCCCTCATTTCTCTTACAAGTCGTGTCTGTTCGAAGAAAAGAACTGATCGCTTCCCTTCAAATCCCATTTTAGATCCTGCGATACTAACATCTTGGCAAGGACTGCCGCCGATGACGCAATCAACGACCGGAACTTCGCGGCCGTTTATCTTTGTGATATCTCCCAGATGTTTCGTAAACTCGTTCTCCTCTCAAACTTGACTTTTATTTCTGTGGCTTTTCCAAAGATTCGCCAGACTTATTTATTTTTACTCCACGAACTGACCGGTTTTGATATTGATCGTTTTGAGTTCTCCAAACGATACGCCCGGCTCAGTTCCTTTTTTTATGAGGCCGACCTTCGTCAGAATTGGTTCGTATCGCAGACCTTGGCATGTGATGTTATCGCCGTCAATGTAACTCTGGTCGATCCACATCTTCCTCGGCACAAGCACCGATTGTACTTTTCTGCCGTTGAAATCAAACGATACACAGACATGAACCGGGCAGCCCAGAAGAAAATCATAGCTGCAGCAGTGGTTGGCTGACTTCTGATGGTGGATGCAGTTCGGATTAAAATCGCAGTTGCGAAGAATATCCTCGTAATGTTCCCACGAAACATATTCCTTTCTGGCCGCCTCAGTTTTTGGCACGAAGAACTTGCAGCATTCTTCTAAACCTACCGTCAGACCGGTTCTCTTGCAGACACGTTTGAAGTCTTTCGGCTTACCAGTGGCAACGAGCTCAGTATTTCCACAGGTAGCGCATCTCCAAATTGCCCCGCCGAGCTCTTCATACTGGCATCCGTTGCACAGCCCATCGTAGTAATAATCCTTGATAAATTTCTTACAGGCGGCAAGATTATCAAAAACCTGAAAGGCTTCGTATTTGAATTCTTCAATATGAAGTTCCTCTCGGAGTGCCAATCTCCTATATGGAAGATCGACCGTATAATTCGTATCCGCATTCGGATACGTTTCAACCGCTTTGATTATCGTTATGTGTGGTTCCCATAATCCGGTTATCGAATGCGGAACCCACACTGTATCTCCTACTTTGAACATTCCTTACTCCTCCCACCTGTTGTTCCGGAATTCTATGTAGAGAGTAAGAGTTCTCTCTTCCCCAGTGATCTCATCGCAAACATTCTGAAGCCGGCTCATTTTGACTTTTCGTGGTTGTGGTTCCTGGGCAGTTTGTTCGCAAAGAGCCAAGAACTGCATCATAATGACTTCCTTCGGCGCGGAAAAACTCTGGCGACTGACAATCTGGTTTCCAACATACTGCTCAACCAGAACGTCATAGATCACATCGAAATCAAAGAACATCGTTGCTGTCCTCGGAGGGGCTGTTCAGCCACTGAACGAAGTGGTTCATAAACTGTTCCTTCGAGAGGAAGGTACCCAGATCTCGGTTCATCCTCAGCAGACCGTAATCGCTGTACATGTATTCGGCGTATTCCTGCGCCGACATATTTCTGATCTTGTCAATGTTGCGCATCGGAAGTTCGCGGACAATTCTGATTTCGTCCCAGCCTTCGTAGATACGAGGCTCGTCCATTGCGCAGCTCATTTTGCGGATGACAGCGTTCGGAACGGGGTTGTCGCGGTCAACATTCTGGTTGAGCGCTACTTTGAGCGGAATGTCGAAGAAGATACAAACCTTGCGGCCGACTATATTCTTGATGCTCTTCAGATAATTGACACGCTTACCGGAGCTGATGTTGGTCGCATCGTACACGACATCGTGCGCTGTGTCATTCGTCAGCTGGTCAGCGATACGCTGATGGAGAAGCGCGAAGACTTTCTTGTGTGCTTCCTTGTCGCCACCATCAACACCGAGCTCTTCGCGGATTGCATCACTGCTGAAAACCCTCGCATTCGGGATTTTTCTGGCGTAAGTCGTCTTCCCGACTCCCGGGATGCCGACCATCATGTAAAAACGTGGGTTCTTCTCTGCCATTTTTATCGCTCCTTATCTAATTTTTCGTTGATTTTGTTGACTGCGTCGACCAGCTCGTTTAGTTTCTTCTGAACCGTATACCACGGTTTAGAGCACGAATAAGGGCCGAGCATCACTGGTTCAATTAGGGGAGACGGAAGTCGATCATCCCCTATCTGAGCAAAGTATTTGATGGGAGATTCGACATTGTCTATATGCACAGCCATTTGAAAACCCTTATCTCGGTCTGGGGTAAGAATGTTAATCTCAATCACTCTCTCCGTCCCTACACTTCGAATATCCCGCACATAACCTGTAACTCCACTGCGGAGCTCAACATACATACCCGGATAAAAGTCCACTTTAATCGCCTCCAATCGTAATCTCTGAGGTCAGGTCAAATCTGCCCTTGATTTCTACTTTGGCAATAACGGAGTCTGCGAGTATTTTTTTCTCAAAAACGCCCGGAGCGATTTGCTTTACAGCTTCTGTTTGATCAACGGTTACTTCAATCTCTGGATTTTCGATCTTGAATAACCGAAAACCATCGACGAGAACTGTAACCGTGTGCTTTTCGCCATCGCCTAAGATGCCAAATTCAGATTTCAATTTTGTCCTCCATTCCGAACATTCCTTTCACCATATGGCTTTATCGCTAAATCAAACTGAAGGCTGCGGCCACTCCTAAAAACACGAGGAGCAAAACGGCCGACAGCATACTCAATTTATTTCTCACTTGTTCAACCCTTCCAGATCATCGGCGAGCCATCTTCGTTTACGAGAAGTGTAAACGTACCGGTGTTATGTCCTCCATCCGATACCGCATACATCACTCTGTTTGCAGCGTTGTACACAACTTTGTAGCCGATGTACGAACCGACTTCTACAAATTGAGCCTGAAGACTGTTTGAACCATCAACACCCGCCGCGGCCGGCTGAGCTTCGCAGGCTGCCATTGTTACCAGAATGACTGCGACGAGCAGACCGCTGAGAAAATACTTTACTTTGTGAATGACCATGCTTCTCTTCCTTACTTTACGAGATAAACATTTCGGTACTGGATGCCGAGCCGATTCGCTTCGGATTTGCTACCGACTGCAATATCAAGAATCGAGCCATGAATTGCAGACCCTGTATCCTGAGCAACAAAGATTCCATTGTATCCTTCAATGCGAAGCTTCGAACCAAGAGGAATCACACGGGGGTCGACTGCTACCGTATACCACGGGGTTACTGGTGTTCCCATCGCAGTAATGCTTCCACCTTCGTCTGCTGCGCCTGTATAGAAAGTCAACTTAAAAGTTCCAAGCGCTACACCGTTCGATGCGGCCTCCGCGGCCTTCTTTTCTTCCGCGAGTGCTTTGTTGTACTCCTTGGTTAGTGCCACAACGTCTTCGTTATGCTCTGTCCAGAGCTTCTTTGCATACCAGATCGTGTAGTGGCTTTCATCGACGCCAAGTGCGCGTGCATTCTCCGCCAGCTGATGCGCTGCTTCGCATTTTGCGTTCGCCGCGTCGATGTCTTTCTTGATTTCTGCCGAGCTAACTGCTCCGGCAGAGGTAAGTAATGTGGTGAGTGTTACGGCCGCGATGGCCGTTCGCTTAAGTGCTTCCTTCATAGATTTCTCCTTTACAGATTGATTAGTTCATCATAGAGCTCGGTTCGAGCCTGATACGGTTTATACTCAAACTTCATGGCTTCACGAATGGCCTGAATTTGAGCTTTTGCTTTTGAGCGTTCCTGAACGATAGCAGACAGTTTTGCGTAAACCTTGTATGCTTTTGGTGCTGTAGGTCTCGGGTTGTTGCCAACATAATGGTAAAGGTCTACCATCTGCGCATCGTAATTTCTCACTTTATCTTCGAGAGTATCTACAAGTTTCTGGAACAGATCGTTTCGAGCAACGCTCGTATTAGATGCGTCTGCAAGCATCTGACGGACGTTTCCTCCGCAAGGGATGATATTGCAGAACTTGAATTCTCCCAAAGCGTTCTTCTGCTTGAAGTTCGATGCCGCACCATATGTGAAAAATTTAGCCTTGTCAGGGTTAAACACGAAAATAGGCTTGGAATCCGGATCAAACGCAACATACTTCTTAAACTTCGGGTGATACAACAAATACTGATCTTTTCCCATGACAAACACTTCCTTTTTAATTGTTTGGCGGGCGCGTCCGGGTTCGAACCGGAATTACCGCGGGCAGACCGCTGCGGTTTTAGAGACCGCTGTGTTACCTTTACACTACGCGCCTGTCTTTCTGCCTGTTCTGCTCTCGGCCGGATTTGAACCGGCATCTCCCAGCTCTTCTTGAGCTACAAGAGCAGATCGCTCGTTGACGGGACGAGCGACCCGTTATGAAATTATGCCGACATCTGGGCGATGTCTATTTTGGCCCCGCGCGGCCGTTGTGTGTGGAATTTCAGCACTTCGAAAAATATTTACCCTGCGCGGCGGGCATTGGTCCTCCATCGGCGACTCGAACGCCGGACTTTTCGGTTAAAAGCCGATTACTCTACCAACTGAGTTAATGGAGGATGTCGGGGCGCTTTCGCGCCCCAGAGGTGAAAGGATGTGTGCCGGCTTTCGCCGGTGGTGGATCCTGCAGGGAACGATCCTGCACCCTTCCCGTTATGAGCGGGAGGCTCCGCCGATTGAGCTAAGGATCCATGTTGCGGCGCTCGAAGCGCCGCTGCCAGAAAGAAGGAGTCAATGCCGGCAGAACGCCGGTGGAGCGACTGACGGGAATCGAACCCGCACTCTCAGCTTGGGAAGCTGATTTGCTGCCGTTACAACACAGCCGCATTTTGATACGGGACGAAAGTCCCGTAAGGCGTTATGCGATTTCGCACTCCGCATGTTTTTTGAGGGCTCGTTTCAGCTCTCGGGAGACTTGATACTCCGGAAGATCAAGCATTTTTGCAATCTCTATCTGCTTGTATCCCTCATGTTTGAGGAAGAGAATTTCGTTTGCCGGCCACGGAAGATGCTCGACGAAATCGAGGAACTCAATGGCTGAGTAATCATCCTCAACCTCGCTTTTGGAAAAGTCGACCTTTGATTTTCCGATCATCGTCAGCTGAATCTTCCTCTGCCGACGCATTCGATAGCATTCAGCCGACACGCGCTCCAAGATCCGCTTCTTGGCGAACGCGGTGAAGTTGATCCCCCTGGAGGGGTCATACTCCATAGCTGCCTGCCAGCGAGCAATTCTCATCTCCTGCTGAAGATCTTCGTTGTACGCGAGCTTCTTGTAAAACATGTGAAGAATTTTCAAGCCGTACAGCTCAGTAGTTTCGAAAAGCTTCATACGATCTTCATGCGAAAGGTTTACATCATCATTCATTCGGAACACCTCCATCATCGGTACGCCGAACAAATGATACCCTTGTAATTGCACCACAGCAGTCTAAAAAAATGACTTGCGCATTTACGCTGTCAATTCAACCCTTGTAATTGCACCATAGGTCTCAAAAAATTCGGCCGATTTATCTCTCTACTACTTACAATCGAAAATCGACACTGATTCTTGCACTCATGTGAAAAATTTTTTAATTTTTTTGAAACCCGCTCTGACACGTTTGAACGTATTTCCCTCTACACTACTTACAATCGATTTCAGACCCCTTTTCTTGCATGGCAAAGAAAAAAAACAGACGACTTTTTTCGTCGTCTGTTTCAAAGCTATTTGTTTGCTTTCCAATCCTGATATGTCTCCCACAATGTATATAGCGCTTTATCGCTAATCGGCCGACCGGTCCAATATTCCACCAATTCTCCAGCTGTCGCTTTTCGTATTCCTTTCTTTTGTTCAAAATCCCATAGCTTGTTTAGCAGGTATGAGATTTTAAGATTGGAAGGCAACAATGATCTTTCGCTCACTCGGTACTTTTTTGCTGCTTTTATTGCAGCTTTTTGCGAAGAATCTTTCGTAAACGGTCTCGGATTTACATCAAAAGACTTGCATATCCTTCCGTATGGAATACCGATATCTCTTGGTACGATAAACTCGAGTATAAATCCTTCTATTTCCCTGTACGTCGTTTCCGCTGTTGTTATAGTGGATTTCATTACGTCAATCTGTTCAAAACAGAGTTGCGCAATCTCTTTGTGTGTTAGACCTATAGCTGACAGAAGCAAAATACTTTTGTCTCGCCACTCCATTGATAGGAATCTGCAGGTTCCTATTTCTCGTTGGAGCTCTTGGAATGAGAGATAAAATCTGCAGAGACTTGAGTTTCTATCCAGATCTTTTTTATGGATTTCACTCAGTCCTTTGAAATTGAAAAACTCGCCGAGAGTATTCAAATACTCTCCATAGCTTCGCAACACATGACGAACCCGGAAAACATCCTCCGCGCTTGTCCATCGTCCTGAGTTGAACAGTTTAATGAAATCCTCTTTGCTGAAATGTTCTAGCTTGACGTTCTTTTCCTTTTCCAGTTCTTCTGCTACGTTAAATATCTGCAGAAGAAGATACATCAAAGAGCCGTCTAAAGAATTGGCGAATTCGTTCCGGTATTCATTTTTCATATGCTCCACCCCAAAATAAATCAAATAATCACTACACAACAACATAACCGGGTGTGTGATTAGTATAACATACGTTCGGGGCAATTACAAGGGTTATTTATCGACTACTACAACAAAATAAATTGGGTACTGGTCAACAAAATTCACAGTGAGGTTAGCTGTATCGTCACTAATCGGATGGATTACTGCTCCTGCAAAATCTCCCCGTATCTTCATCTTGTTCTCCCCTGCATAGATCAAGAAGCCGTCATCCAACTTTTCAATCTCCTCTCCTACGAAGGATATGTAAGAGTCGCCCATGATACCATGTGGCAAAATTACTTCAGCGCGGACATAACAAGCATCCGCAAGATAATTGCACAGCTCTTCGATTGTCTCTAACTTCTGCTTCAGACTCATAATTTCCTCCTTGGAATTGCATCGAACGTGCGTTCGACTTATGTTTATATAATACCACAAACAGCAGTAATATGCAAGGTCAATTTATTGACTGCCATAGGTAAAACATCATCGATTTTCCTTGCTTTATGCTTTAATTTTACAACGCTTCGTCACTGTTTTCCATGGTAATTCTATGAGAAATTACCAATGTTTTCACATTTTGGGAAAAAGAAAAGAGTCCTATTTTTTGGACTCTTTCCTCTCTCTTGAAAGTCTCTCTGCACGAACAGCTAAACGTTTCTTTCGAATCTCATCATCGATTTTTTTACGTTCGGCTTTCGTTTTTGCTATTTGTTCCTCCTCTACTTTTTTCTTCGCTTCGGCTTCTTCCCAACACTTACGGTTGTATTGTTCGTTGTATATGCTTTTCGGCTGTACTTCATCTTCCCAATAGTAGAGATGAGCTGTACGAAAATAAGCGCGTTTGAAAATATCATAGTCAAACGGGATTCCACGCTGCTTACAAGCCCACTCCACATACTCTATTTGCAGATTTGTAACACTCGTCCCGTAAAACGATGCGAGATCCTTCCACGGCGTCCGATCATATTCTCGAACATAAATGTATTTCGGCCAATGTTTTGGAGCGAACACATCAGTACATCTGTCGTGCCTTATTTCGCAATAAATGTTGAATAATTCACGTTCTTCCGGGGTGTCTTGTGGCGGTTTTTTACACTGACCTGCGGCGGTTCCGTAGATCAGTGCTCCTAAGCCTAACAAAAACTGAAATCCTGGTAACATATTCAATCTCCTGTCATGATCCAATCGCATTTGCAATGAAGCAGAAAATCGCGACCCAGATACCAATGCTTACGGGGCCTGCCAGAAACAAACCGCCGAGTACGATTTCGTACCATTTTACTGTCGGATGCAAGATCTTCGTAACCTCATGCGCCGTGATACGCCATGCCTGATCACGCTCCTTCGCCGTAATCTTGCCTTCTTCGTAAAGCTTATTAAAATTCTCGTTGTTCCAATCGACATCGGGCGCGTCCTTGAAAAGCAACTCCATAGCTCGGTCTCCGTCGTAATCCTTGTACGAGGTGAAGTCTTCTGCTCCTTCCTTCGTAAGATAATATCTGCGTTCCTCATACGATCCTCTCTGGGGCAGATTCGGTTTTCTGAGTCTCTTCTTCGCGTACTTACCTCTAGCCATTTTACTTTTCCTCCTTTACGTCACTGATATCAAAGCCAAAATCGAGGTTCTTGTACAGTTCCTCTTCTTTTTCAGCACTCAAACCAATGTAATTCAGCGTCACTGCGTTACTGGAATGCTTGAAAATCCTCTGCAGATAAGCAAGAATCTCCGGCGAGCTCTGATTATCCATGAACAAATGATAACCGAAAGTCTTTCTCATGCTGTGAGTTCCGAGCCGATACGGAAGCCCAAGATCCTTACCTGCGTCTCTCAGAATTCTTCCGAACGAGTGCCGACTGATGCTCTGATTGTCTCCCTTCTGCGACTGGAAGAGCATTGAGTCTTCTGTGCAGTTCGGGATCGTTTTGACCAACTCGTGGTAACAGGTCATTGCCAAATCGTTCAGCGCAACCGTGCGGTATTTGCCGGTCTTCTGCTCTTTTGTGCGGTATTTGCCATCTTCCGTGATATCTCCGACCTTTACTCTGCAAAGGTCAACTCCGCGCAAACCGACGCTGCATCCGATCAGGAACATCAGAGCGTTGCGAATCTGGTGCTTATCATAGAAATACTGCGCGATCTTCAGCACATCTGCCTTATCGCGGATAGGGTCAACCGTGCCGTTTGCACCATGAGTCGTGCGTCGCTTCAGCGAAGCTTCTGCTTTCGCTGCCTTCTTCGTGATTTTTTCATGCTCGGCCTGCTCTTTCTGGAGTCTCAGAATCGCCTCCGCAAGTTTATCGTAATCGAGTCCGACAAATCCCGGGACACCAGGTAACGGCTTTACGTCGTCGCTAAACAGTTTTACTACGTTATTTGCTGCCATAGTTATCCTTCTTTCATCATATCAATGATTACCAGTTATTACAGCAGATTCTTTCAGACGCCGACCGCATTTGTGATGGCTTCGCATGCCTCAGTCATCGACGCCAACGCGTCATCCAGAAAATCAATTACTTCCTGAAATACTTCGGCCTTGTTGCTGTCCTGCAGGGACTCCGGAATGTTGTCCAGCTTCTCCTCTTCTCCGTCTCGGATCCGTTCGATGTCGCTCGAAAGTTCCTCAACCTGCTCGCTGATTTTCATGAGATCGTTTCTTAACCACTTGTTCATACGTTATTATCCTTCCACTTTTGCATTATGCAGATTTTGTATTGTCCTTTGCCGCTAGATAGAACAGCTCGAGCACCGTCTGAAACATATCCAGAGGCTTCGATGTTCTCTTGCTCAAATAGATCATCGTCTGTTCAAGCTGTTCAGCTGTGGCATTCTCAATCATTTTCTTGATGGTTGCCAGAGGTTTCATCACTCCGGCAATCCAGATGTACTGGTCGCTTCTGTTCATAGCAACCTTCAAGATGTTCAGCACCTGTTCAACGACTTCGACTCCAAACTTCTCAACTAATTTTTTCTTCTCTTCTGGAAGGAGCTTTCCCTTAGCAGTAAGGTCTACCTTCTTCTCTAAAGAAGTATTATTATATTTATTATTATATTCAGTATTATTAGGGTCCCAAAATGGGACTCGCCGGGTACCAGGATGGGACTGGTCAGTGGACAGAATGGGACTGCTTGAATTTAATCCAGTACCAATTTGGAACGGGTCACCAGTACCAGGATGGGACTGCTTTTCCACAGGCCAGTCCTTTTCTGGTACTGCTTTATCCACAGCCTCAATTCCCGAGTCCCATTTTGGTACTGCTTTATCAACAACGTTATCCACAGGACAACCCGTCCCATCAAGGGACTCGAAGAGAGATTCAGGATCTCGAACGTAGATTCGATTTGCTCGGCCGTTCTTTTGTTTGACTTTTTTGATCAGGTCATTATCGGCCAGCTCATTGAACAGCCGCATGACCTTTTTCCTTTCACAGCAAAGATCTTCGGCCGCGCTGTCAACCGAGTAGTACACGTAATAGCGTCCATTCTCATCAAGCCAACCGTTCATTACGGAAAGATGCGTTCTGTCGAGGAGAAGTCCATATAAAAGCTTGGCTACAGCCGAAACATTTTTGTATCGAGGAGACTTGATCAGCTCCTTCGGAGTCATAACGAAAGCAATATCACCAATAGCGCCTTTGATATAACTCCATTTATTGTTCATTTCGTCCATAATTTATGCGACCTCCTCTTTTTCCTTCACCTCATACAATGGAAACCACACCCCCTTTCTTGCAGTTCACACAAAATATTTTTTAAGCGACGCCGGGATCTTCTTTATCCTGAGAGATGAGGAGCTCTGCCGGATGATGGCCGACGCTGATTAGGTCAGTGTAGAACTGCTTGTAAATCTTCGCCGCCATCTTTGCCTCGGCAAGCTGTGCCTTCAGATAATTGATCTGCTTGATATAATGCTGCGCCTCCATCGAAGTGCCGTCCGAGGCAGATTTGCCGTCGCCGAGCGAAAGCGAGAAGCGAATTGCTTCATCAATCGCGGCCATCTCTTCCTCGCTGCAGGAACACTTGTAACCGCTCAGTCGAGTCGTGTCGACCGTCGTGACCTGCTCACAAAGTGCTGTCGACGGAAGACCGGTCGACAGGATCGGAACGTGGGTTACAGCTTCACGCTTCGGCTGTGTCGTGAGATACACAATCTCAACTGTTTTCAGTGCGAGGTTGAGGGTGTCGGTCGAAACAACAATTGCCGGCCGGCCGCTGCGCTGCTCACAACCTACGGTTTCTTCTCTGTCGATATAAAATACATCTCCACGGTGAATATCGTACATAATAATTTCCTCCATTTGTAATTCAAAACTTATTCGTAAACTCGGCTCGAAAGAATTCTTACAGCCTGTTCTTCTCCATCAGGTTCCTGAATGTAGATTGTGATTTCATTTCCGGAACCGCTGACAACCAGCGACGTTGAGCCGTGTGCCTTAAACCCTGCAACCTGATCACAGACAAAATCACGGGCTCCGCGATCGGTTGTGAACAGGTACGTTGCATTGTCTCCGCCCTGATAGGCAATCGTTACAGCATAAGAAGTTGCTTTTACCTTGCAGGCAAATGCTTCGCTGATGCGGCGCTCTCTTGTGTCGCCTTCAACAACATCACGGCCGCAGGCGGGACACGCCGTGAACATATCGTCGCCGATCAACTCGTCATGAAAAAGGCCGTAGTCAAACCATTCGCCGCATGCTTCGCACTGGCTGATCTTTCCTGCTTCCCAAAGTGCGTCGAAGCAATCTTCGCACACGATTCGACGATTGGGAGTTTCGTCATTAAGGATACGATATCCCGGTGTGTAAGAACCATCATCGTATATCTTTGCGCCGCATTCATCACATTCATAGGTTGCTTCCATTCCGATATTGCTTTCTGCCATGTTAAATTACCTCCGTTTCTACGATTTGCCAAACAACCTTTGCATAATTACAAGGGCTGTACCAGTACGAGTAACAGACATAACGCTGATTAGGATCGTCGGTCAGGAACTCGGTTTCGTCCTCGTCCCACTCGATTTCCTCCTCATCCAGAACGCCACTCTGCTTTACCTCGTCCCGCATGACAGCATTCAGAGCATGAAGGTTCTCGCTGGCGGCGATTACCTCACCGCCAGACATCTCATCGTTATCAAACCAATATCGCAAAACATAGATTTTCTTCATTTGTATTCCTCCAATCGGTCGGATTTGTCATTTTCATTCGGTCATTTTAGTGTTCGTTGAACACGACCTGCTCGCCGTGCTTCAGCGTCCAGCAACCGCCATCAGTCGTTGCACACTCCGTGCAGTTGCCGCCACACGGAATGGCATCTTCTCTTGCCGTCGTGCTACCGTCCTTGAAGCGAACATGGGCTTCGGGCAAATTAAAAGGGTTGACCATTTCGAGGCCAACCCAGGCGGAGAAGATCAGATGCAGATTGTCGGGGAGCTCAACTCCTTCAGCGAGCAGCTGATTTACATATTCATATCGCTTCGTGAAGCACAGGATCTCGCAGTGCTGATTGCGATTCGCGATGTCGATCATTCTGCGGAGATAATCGATCGTCGGAATGTCGCCGCTGACATGGAACCGGAAGTAACGATTCGTCATCACAGCCGCTTCAACCTCTCTCCAGTACGCTTCCGGATCATTCAGAAGAATGTCGAGATTGCGCTGATATGCGTTTCTTACCGACGGGCGAAGCCTTTCGAGCTTCGCCGCGTAACACTTTTCCTTACAGAGGCAGTCCCGGCAGGTCTTAATTGCCGGGAGAGACACACTCTGAATTGCGCCCATCTTGATGTTACCCTTGGAGATGGACACATTACAAACATTTGTTCGGTTATTTTTCATTTAATATCAACTCACTTTCAATCTTCATCATCAGAAATGTTCTGATTTTCCATTTCATCATGAAGCACATCCCGAATAGCATCCTGAGCCAACTCGTTCCAGTTACTGCAATCGCTCACGTACTTCGAGTAACGGCTAACCATCTCATCATATACATCTTCGGGAATGTCGTCGATGCTGTGATAGCCGAGCTTTTCAGCCGCGTCACAGTTTTCAAGTTCGTCTTCAAGCACGCTCCGAACATCTTCTTCCTGATAGCTGTCACGGAGCTGGCAGTAAACCTTCAGCTCAGCAAGGCAGTCGAGCTCAACCGGAGACACTTCCCACATAAAGCGGTGGCACTCGTCAGTGATATAATTCTCATGAGCATAAACGTTGTCCGCGAACTCTTCGTTTTCGCCATAGAAAAGCTCGTGATCTTCTTTGTTTTTGCCGGTTACGATATCATTAACCTGCTCTTTGATGTACGCATTCGCGGCTTCCTCAGTCGAGAAAACTTTTCCAGCAGAGAAATATTCCTCATCGGAATCATCAAAACAGCGCAGACTGGCTACAGCATATAACATCATTTTCGTTTCCTCCTCACTGTGCGATTGCGGTGTTGTTCAGTCTCTGGCCAGGCTTGAAAGAACGGCCGTGCTCCACTCCCTTGTCACGGATGTCGTTTGCCCACGAATCGGCTCTCCTCGTGTGGATCTTGCTGGTCTTCATGCTCATTTTGCCGTAAGCATCCTGCACATCCTTCGGCGTCATCATGACGAGACCCCATTCCTGATGCTCAGCGTCCTGCCGCTGATATTCCTGGTCGAGACCGCCGACAAAACCGTCACCGTAAGCGTTGCAGACGAGACGAAGATCGGTCGTGCCGTAGCCCTGCCATTTCTTCATGCGGTAGATATTGCGCTGTTCGACCTTGACACAATTGATCGCGTACCGCAGGATGCGTTCGGCGATTTCAACGTCGCTCTCAAGGCCCATCAGAACCAGCGTAAGCGACTTGCTGCGAGGCGGCTTGATGCAGTAGCTCTTGCAGCAATAGTGTTTTGCGATTACATCGGACAGCTTATAGATCCAGAAGTCGGTCATCGTCGTGCACTTGATGTCGTCGAGAACCCTCTTCACAACGTTTTCCTTCGTTGCCGAGCAATCCTCCGGACGCAGCTTGTACTGCACCATCAGCTCGCGAGCCTTGAGCAGCGCGACCTTTGCTTCGTTTTCGTTCGGGGACTCTGCCAGCGCGAGGAGCTTTGCAATCTTTTCCTTAATCTTGTTGTTCATTTGTACATCCTCCTTAAATCATTCATCAATGTCATAATCAACACAGAGCATTCTGCCATCACAGGCTTCTGCAAAGGTATAAGTTTCAATATTGTATACAGCAAATCTCTTTGCGTCCTCTTCAGTTTCAATTTCTCTTCCGTTGGCATCCCAACCATTCAGAAGATCGGCTCTGTCTGTTCCGCCCCCGTAATAACCGAGAAGCATTACATCGGCAAACCCCGAGCCGCCAAACAGATTGAGCAGCTTAATTCCGTACCAAGCAGTCGGCTCCCCTCCTTCGCTGATTGATTCCATATCCTCGTCAAGAGTGAAGTCGAGCTCTCGAATTTTCTTTTCGAACATGAAGTCGATAAGCTCCTTTGGCGTCATGAAGGTATAACCGCGAACCCTTTTCATATGAATTCCCTCCTTAGTAAGTCATGGTGCCGATGCAAAGTCCGGCTTCATCCGCGCCATATTTCTTCCAGAGCTTCTTGAAGAGCTTCACAACATCGTCGAACTCTTCCTCGTCCATCGCGATATCGGCCAGATCATATGCGCTTGCCTCATCCGGAACCGTAAAGATCCAGATCATATACGCATTCTCATCGTTCATACACGTTACGAGGTGGTGCATCGCAACCAGCGTATCGTAGCGTTCCTTCTCTGCCGGGGTAAGTTTGAGCTCCTCCTGAGCCTTCTGTAATGCAATGTAATTCATAATTGCCTCCATTTGTAATATAAAAGGAAGAGGCGGTCGGCCTCTTCCTTATTTTCGTTAATTGATTTTAATGTATAACTAAATCATCGCTTCATCAAATTCATTGTCACCCAACGTTTGGCACTGGTCAGCGATTTACATTTAGCCAGTTCTACGAAATCTCCAGAATCCTCCACTTCTACGGCAAAGTGATCGCCCATATCACTGATCCAACACCAGTTGCCATAATCAGGATGGAAAATTCCCGCCGCCCACATTGTTGGTTTTCCATTATCGTCATCAGCGTCGTGTAACGCTGTCCATTCGATCATGTTGTCACCTCCAACTATTGTTAATATTCAATTTTTTCGATCCCTTCATGCTTTTTGTAGTACGAGAGAGCTGCTAGAATTATCCTTTTGGTTTCTTCCGACCAGCTCCGAAGCTCAAATTGTCTCATGACCTCCTGCTTGTCAACGAGATTGTTGTCCATGTGCCTGATTGCATTTTCAAACAACGTAACGAATTCCACTGCACGACTAATGCGAGGAAGAAATTTGTTGTTATATTCCCAAACAGTCATGTTGTCACCTCTAAATCGTGTTTATTTATCGTCGTCTTCAGCTATATCTTCGGCATAGCATTCACCTCCGTTGTTATACATACAAACTGTACAAGAGTACCAACAGTTCTGCTGTCCGCAAGGACCTACAACACCGCCCCAACCGGTTTGAAAGCCAGCGTTATAGGGACAGCTGTCGCAGTCAAAATCGTCGGGGAGGCCAAAGCATTTATTCTGAAAAGCTCCATCCATGGTGTTTTCTCCTCTCTGTTCATCGTTTCATTGGTCAACAATCATAATCGTGAATTTTTCACTTTCAAACACATCACCGATGGAAGCCATCGGACACCACGACGATGCTTCAATGTACGTCGGAACCCCATTGCTTTCCTCGACTTCATCTCCAACGATTCCGTAAAGATAATCGGCAATATCGGCTTCGTTGATGGATTCAAAAATGCGAGTCGTGCCATTCTTAAATGTAATAACCACTTTTCCGTACAACTTAATCCCTCCAAAACTCTTGTTTGCTTATTCCTCACGTTCGAATGCTGGCGTGTACTGGAAAGCGATGTCATACATCGGCTTACCGGTAATCTGATCTCTGAATGTGCTGACGAACAGGCTTCGTGTAAGTCCATTTTCCTCGAACCATTCGTCAATCACTCGCTTGGTCAGCGGAGTGAAGAACACATAGAGATCAGATTCATGATGGTACATTTCCTCTCGCGGATAACCTGCTGCTTCGAGTTTTTCCATCAGTGTCATAAATATCTCACCTCTTAACTATTTAGTCTGCAAATCCCAGAAGATATGCGACGCCTTTGCTGTGATGCTCGTCGAACCAATGCCAGATATCTTCCTTGTCGGTTCCTTTGGGCCAGATGTAATAAGGTTCGTCGAGCTCTTCCGTTTCGGGGTCGATGGGAACATCCGTGAGATTGTTCCAGAGTTCTTCTACAACCACATCCCTAAAAGCTCTGTCTCTGGGGAGTTTAGGAAACCGAAATTCGGTTACTTCTCCATCGTTCTCAAACAACACGATGTCCATGTGAAGGCTCGGGATGTAGAATTTACACGAGCTTGGAGTTGGGTCCACATGCCACCCACACTCAGGTTCGAATTTACCTACATACCACTCACACTCAGGTTTGAATTTACCATAGTGCTTTTCAAAATATTCATCTAACGTCATGTGTCTTCACCTCGCAAATGTTTTAGATTTCCATATCGGCGAATGCTTTCATCTCGGCGGCCATATCTTCCGGTGTCGCTGCGAATTTCTTCAGCCATTCATAAAAATGCTGGCGGAGATAGGATTCAAGGTTGTCCAAGTTAGCAGGGTTTTCCGCAAGTGTTTTGATTGCTTCGCAGAACTGCTTTGCGTATTCCGCCGTGTCACACTCCAGCGACCATCTAGCATACTCAATGCCGCCCGGAGCATAGACTTCAGCAAAGTCGGGCGAATTCAAAACACGAAGATATCCATTATCCCACATCTTCTTTGTCATATTAAGTTCTTTAGTGACGGCTTTTTGTGCTTCTTGCTCGGTTTCGTATTCCGAAACGCTGTCGTTACAACCAGTGTGATCGGTGTATCTTACTCTTACCATGGTGTCGCTCCTTTCAAAATTTTCCATAATTACTGACAACAGTCTTTTTCTAACTGCCGGTAATCTTCCGACAGACGTTCCAATAGCATCTTATAAATATTGGGCTGATGTTCATGCAGGTAATCACATAACTCAATATCCGTGCCGAAGAACTTTTCTACAGCTGTTGAATTTGCCCATCTATCAAATGAGGCAATAGGAGTTACTCTAAGCATCCACTTATTATTGGTACCATCATGCGGTGATACTGCCATAAAAAGCGCACTATCTGTTTTCGCCTCTAAATGCCCGTCGTACTCACAAATATCGTAATGCTGGCCGCTGTTGATCGTATCATTTTCAAACCATCTTTTTATATTTTTCATAGACTGTTTCCTCCTTCAAATACCCGTTTTAGCACGGAGTTCCTTCAGCTTTTCGAGATACGCCTGCTTGTCGACTACGTTCTGAAGATGCATATCATACTCTGAATCCATGGCGCTCGCAATTGTCCAGATTGAATCATTCTGGACATCGTCCTCAACATCTTTGATTTCTTCGTCATACAGGCGAGCCAGCCACTCATTGACCATGGTCAGATTGGGCTCACGGTTGGTTTTCAGCATAGGTTTTACCTCCTTCTGTTTTTATACAAACTGGACATACCACCAGTCGGTGTATTCGTCATTTTCTTGGTTTCTTTCAAATCTTAGTTTCAATGGTTATCTAAACTCTGGCTTCCATTCAAGCTGATTTTTATCATCAAGCCAGTCTTTGATATAGTCTAATGGCATTTTTTCAATACGCTCAATGAAATCTTCTGCCTTAATCATTAAGTAACCTGACATTTCGTTCCATTTCAAAGCGTCATCCGCGTATTGCCGAAGCCATGAATATTTTTCATGCCACTTGAAGCTATCAATTTTTTCATTGAATAATTTATATCTTTTTTCTCGCCATTCATTTATAGTCACACGCTTTCCTCCGTTTTCCTATGAAACACGTATTTAGATGATGTCAACATACCAGTAACCGGTATATTCATCTTCTTCACGATTTCGTTTATCTTCCTCTGGGTCATAGTAGCCGGTAGAGAGCATCACATCTTCGCCCTGTTTTTTGTAAAGCTCTTCAATTCGGTCTGCCATCAACTCGGCAAAGCCTTCGGTTGCACAAAGGATTTCTCCTTGGATGTCTGACCAGTAAGCTGCGTTGCGATCATGGCCTACGCCCTTCCGGATAACTTCGAACCATTCAACCATCGGGTCGTTTCCCATATCGCGGAAGCAGCGACCATTACCCCAGTCGCAAAATGCTCTCGGATTATCTTCGCTGTGGATGCATTCATCACACAAGAGAATTCGTTCACCGCAATGCTTGCAGGTTGTGCGCCAGCCGTCTTCTGGTGCCCAGTCGGGCACCGTGTTTTCTCCCATGCAGTGAGGGCAAACCTCAACTGCTTCGTGGCGATATTCAGTCATTTTCGTCCACCTCTTCAAATCCTTTCGGAATGTCGATCTCTCTGCGCATCCAGAGTTCTACTTCGCAATTGTTTGTACGATCCTCTACATCAGTGTCCTCTTCACCGAGACGGAGAAATTTGTAACCGTAACCGTCTTCGTCTTCATGATCTTCGAGCTCGCCCATGATCTCTTCAACCTTCGCGACGTCATCAAAATCGCTGTACCACTTGACCCATTCCCAGATGAGCAGGTGATAATCGTCGCGCTGAAGAACTTTGTGAGGGCAAATCACATCAAACTCTTTCTTGAACATCTCGTATGCCTTGGGCTGACACATAATACCTACATCGCTTCTGTATCCCATAAGTTTTCCTCCTTAAATCTTGTCGCCGACAGAAAACCAATCATCGATTGTGTTCGGATCAAACCATTCTGGCCAGCCGTCATTTTCGTCTGGATAGTCGGTTCCTTCAATCAGTTCGTATTTAATGCCGGCCGCGTCAAGAAGGTTTGTCGCGCCTTCTTCATAGCCGAGATCCCAAAATTCATCGTCGTCCTCAGCCCCAAACCATGCGTTCCAACCTTCGAGGGCGAGAGCTTTTCCGCGTTCATAATCCTCATCACTGAATTTTATTGCGAAGAACATATCGTTGCCGAATAAACCGTAACTGCAATAGCACGCGATTTTACTCATTCTCAACACTCCTCATATCCTGTGAACACAGCTGCTCCGTATTCGTCTTCGAGGTTCTCGTCCATATTTACATCGAGGGTATCCCAGTCGGGAGCAGCTTTCTTCATGAGAGTTTCGCGGGTAAGTTTCTTGATTAAAGAGAAGCCCTTGTCAAAGGCTTCCCCGGCGTTTTTTGCTTCGACTGCGACACGGCCAGCCACCTTGAACTCGAACGGAACGTAAACTTCCATATTTGACACCTCTTTCTTACCAGCTGCTCACATAATAGAGCATTTCGTTATCAAAATCTGTGGTTGCGAGAACATTTTCGAGGACTTCGACAGTGTGTCGGAGGTCATCGAAATAATACTCGTCATACTCGTAACTTCCGAAGAAAAATCCTTCCTGAACCGGCAGCCATCTTTTCGCTTCCGGCACCGGATTCGAAGAATTGAGCACCCGTTTGCAGGTTCTCAGCAGCTCTTCAAGGACTCCTCTCGTGCATTCTTCGTGGAAATCGCAATCGTCCTCGCCGCCTTGAACGTTATTGACGAACCATCTGTGAATCTGGTTTGCTTTTCGCCAATAGCCAACATCACTGATAATATTATTCTGAGGAAACTTATGGCTCGTATCCCATGAGCAAAACCTCTCGATGTAGTACGGACGAAGCGCTTCCATGACTTCATCAGAAGGAAGATCGTCTCGACTTACACCGCACCACTCTTCCAGAGTAGAGGATTTATATTTCTCTGGCCGGTTTTCATAGCTAAACCAGCCTTCGGTAGCTTCAATTTGCTGAATTGTCACATCGTCCAATCGAGGAGCTTTCATTAAATACATATCCAGTCCCATGTTTATTCCCCTTCCTTGACTTTTCTGACGAGCTTGTCCGTCAAGTAATTGTTGATGTTATTTTCGTAGTCGGGAGCGCCCCATTTATCTACGAACGGCAGGTCGCTTACGTCATGACCGTTCATCATTGTATTCTCGGGGGCAAACCCTACAACGGTATGCTTTTCAACCTTGCCGGTGAAATCCTGAATGAAAACCTCATCATAAAGGTTGAGCGTTTTCGGGTCTACCAGATCGGCGGTGATAAATCCCTTGCTGAGGTGCTCCTGTGCCGGTTGGCACTCATCAATTTCGCAGAGCGTTTCGATGAGGTCGTAGCCCTCGTGGGATTCATTTTTGAGAGCGATCACATTGGGATTCCAATGCTTCACAATTTCCCATTTTTCAATTTCGTAAACGCCGTTGTCGAGGTAAAATTCCTGAACAAGCTCAGGCGTCATAACGGTCGTGCCGCTCATGTTTTCAATACCGACCGAGCATCTGCCGCCGAAGTAATTGCCGATTACCTGTGCAAGCCGTGCCGTACCGTATGCAGGATCGTTATCAGGGCTGCGGTAACCCTTCAGCTTGCAATACTGAGTAAAGGCGAGTACCGAATCGTACCCGCCATTCCAGTGAACATATACGCCGATATTAGTACCGATGCCTTTGATGATCGCTCGATTTCCCATGATATACTCCCCTTTTATTAGTTGCTCTGCGGCTTTTTCTGTACGATATAGCCGCGCTTGTCCAATTCTTCGATCATCTGCTCGTCTGTATAAGACTCGAAGTTGTAGTCAATTGTGGCGGATTCTTCAACCCATTCCTGTTCGTCTGGGTCGAAGCGGAAACGCCAAATACAACCATCTTCGCCGGTATAATTTACTTCACCCTCTGCGACATACGGCGCTAAGGTGTTAAGAAACTCAATGGTTTCGTCTTCGTGGTAATTATCGCTGTCGTAGAAATCTACACTGTCTTTGTAGATGCGCCAATTAAGCCAGACATCGAGCGCATCCAGTTTGGCCTTTAATTCTGCAATATCCGCATCTCTTTTAAGATTTGCGAAACCGCTGCCATCTGCACAATACCCCATGCTTTTCTCCTTTCAAATTCACATTTTAGGCTTGAAAACAACTTCTACGACATCTCCACACGGTGTTTCAATGTAACCGTTTCGGAGAGTGATCTCATCGTCTCGGAGCCCAGACAGGTTGAAATATGCTTCGTTGTCGTCGGAAAGCAAGCCCATGCCCCTTGCAAGGCTCTTTGCGGCGGCTTCCGGACTTTTGTAAACAGCAACGATGCTCTCGATTTTATCGCGATACGTATTGATCAACCAGTCAATGTCGTCATTTTCAAGGGGGTTGACGCCAAGGTAACAGTCGAGCTGTTCGTTAAAATTTTTGTGAGCGTTATCGAGAAGGCTCTGATATGCAAGATCCGCTGCCTTACGGAGCATTTCATAATTGATCACCATTCTGCGAAAATTGATATCCATGAGAATCTCCTTAGTCCGTTGTCTGATAAAAATATGTGAGTTCGTCACCCTTGAGGTTTTCCATCGCGTACTGATCAGCACGTTCCCAGAGGGTGTTATACAGTCTGGCAAGAGGTTCATTGCGTGGATAGTGCTGCCAGATCTTCCAGTTAAGCACCATGACCAGTTCGGTAAGGTACTTATAATCGGTTTTCCATTCCTGAAAAGCACGGTTGTAAGTACCACAAACTGCGGTAAAGCCGAAATTATCTGCAATGCTGAAATCGTCCCAGAAGGTCGTGATCGGTTTGTAACCGAACATTTCTTCGATGTTCCAACGAGGGAGTTTCAAAGTGATGTCCATTACGATTCCTCCTTATAAATGCCGATGTTAAATTCGTTTGTATAATCCTCGCTGTCCTTATCAGCGTAAACCAGAACACGAATACCTTCGTTGAAGGTCAGTTCATCGTTTTTGCAGTAATGCTCCTGCGCAACAGTGGCGATATCCTGCAACCACTGTCCGTCCTTTTCAAGACTAATGTAGATTTCATTCGGGAAGATCGGGTCTGCACTCTTATCTACGGTCAGAGTAGCAAAGCCGAGATCAATTTCAATGCGGTTGTTCATGTTACACCTCCCAAATTCCTGTCACGTAAGGATCAACGAAGTGATTTTCCTTGAAGAAATCAATGATGAAATTGAACAGTTCAACATCGCAGTATTCTCCGTCTTCATCATCGAGGTTGAACTGAGTTACACCGGTGTCCGGATCGTCCGGATCTGTGCCATGCACATAGCTGACGTTGACTGTGTGACGAAAGAACTCCTTCGCAATGTTCATGAACATCTGATATTCTTCGAGGCTCATTTCGTATCTGAAGGAATCAAAATCGTGACCGTCGGCATCGGTCGGAAAGACATCAAAAGCGGTTTCTTCATAGGTTGGATAATCTGTATTGTAAGTAATACTGATCGTTGCGCTGACAGCTTTGCTGCGCGTTTCCTCGTCGAAATAATCCTCTCCGAGATATTCCAACGGAACATTGAAATAAAGAGTGCGTTCGCATCCGATGTGATCATCACAGACGAATTTGTTATCGATCACATCATCAAACAAGATGCCGTTCCAATCGTCGGAGACTTCTTCGACCGGCTTTCCGGGTTTGTAATCGTAGTTCTCACCAATTCCGAGCACGACCGCCTTTGGTTCGATAAAACGGAACCAGCGCTTGGCGAAATCTTTCGATTTGGCAACAATGATTCTTGCCTGATGAATTCCGTTCTTCCGGAAAGACACTTCAAATTCTGTTTTCGTGTTAGTCGTCCTCCTCGATTTCCATACGCCACTCAAACTGGTTCTCGTCTAACCAGACCCAACCATGTTTTTCAGCGAATTCCTCTGCTTCGTACTCGGAAGCAAAACCGGACATGAAGTCCTGCTTCACACCGCTGCTTGCAAGAACTATCTTCCAAATCTTTTTTGGTTCATCTTCTGCTTTTTCCAGCGCCGTGGCAAGATCGTCGAGCATTTTGTTGATGGCGTCTGCATCATCCAACAGATCACGAAGACCCGTAGAAACACAAGGAATTTCTTTACTTAAACCAAACCACATAACCGTATGCAATTCTGGGTCAAAATCCTGCTGATATGTACGCACCTCTTCCACAATGTCGTAACCGGAGATTGTGAACGAGAAATCTTCATTAAGCGGCGAATGCTGGCTGAATGTGATTTTCTTGCCGTCTTCCTCGATTTCCCAACCAAGGTCTTCGCAGATTTTGCGCTGCTTGTCGGTCATAGTTCGTCTCTCCTTTCAAATCTTCCAGCCGTATACTTCGGCGATTTTATCACCGAGACGCTGCGTGATTCGGGTGATGTCTGCTCTGGTGATGGTCCCGCGACAGATTTTATTCAGGAAGTTTTCCTTTCGGGTGTCGCTTACGTCCGGCTTGAACACTCGGTACAGATAGTGGTCGGTTCCGTCATGGTGGATAGCTTCACAGCAAAGGTCGCCGCGACCGTCGAGATACCATGTTGCGTAATCAGTATTCGCAACGAGGCAGTCCTTAATCGAGCGACCTTGGATTTCTTTATACCCCGGAATACGACCGTGCCAGCGGCCGAGATCGGCAATTACGACAATCTTTTCATCCACGGGAATGTCGAGGTTCATGCGTTCATCGTCCAGATACTCGTCGTTCAATTCGTACATCATGTCGATGCGCTCATCCACATCCAGGCCGGGATACTCTTCATCGAAAAATTCTTTCCAATCTTCATAATCGAGATTGGAATTGCTCCAGATTACATTCCTTTTCATATGTATTCGCTCCTTTTAGTGATGCGAAAGTGTAGTTTTATTAAATATTTGTCATTGATTTTTGGGTAAAATGTCATTTGTATTCGTTCTATGCGGTTTTCAAGGTACAATAATGAGAATTTACGTCAATTTCCGTCGTAAATTCTGTCGTAATATGTTACCGCTTCGCACAGGGTTCCGAGAGCGATATCGTAGCGCCACACATCATCATGCTTGGTGTAGATTTTGTACTGCCATCCAAGATCGAATTGATTGTACAGAAGCATCTTGCGCTTACCTTTGTAGAGAACGTCCATCCCTCTGAACTTTTCGGTCGTATACAGAAGCTCAGGAGGCTTTGTTTCGCGTTCCTTTGCATAACGGTAGCAGAACAGAAACATTTCGTTCAACTTGCCGACCATGCTGTCATCGTCGCCGAGATCCCAAATCCAACGGTCGAGGATCGTCATCATCTCACGAGCAATTTCAGCCTGCTTTGCGATGTCGGTTCCCTCGGCGATTGCGATTGCGTCATCATACTCGCCGTTCGGGTCATTGCGCTGCATGTATTGCAGAATGCTTTTTAGCGTCACTTTTTTTATTCCTCCTCGTCATATATGGCTGTGATGTTCCAAGCTTCGCCGAATGCGTAATAGCATCCGTATTGTCCGAAAATCTTCGAAAGCTCTTCGTCTACAGTATAGTCATCACTGTAGTTCAGAGCCTCATACAGAGGGCCCTCGAAAATCACGGTGAGAATATCGCCGGCATTTCCCGTGTAATCGTGCGGGTCTGCTTTCTCTTCGATTACGGATTTTCCGGTTCCGGCTGTGCCATAGGTGCTCCAGCGTTTGCCGTTGAAGTAAATCGCGCAATCGAACCAGAGATCGTTCGCGATGAGGTAATCGTAAATGTCTTTGGCCAGCGCGGCCGTTTTCTTTTCACCCAGAGGGTTCATTTTCGTTTCTCCTTTCAGATTATTCCGAGTTTGCGCAGTGCCGTTTTGGCTGCGCTGATAATATGGCCGTCGTGCACATGGTACAGACCGTACCAGCTACACATCGTTTCCGTGCCGATGAAAGCTCTCATGCAGTCACCGGCTAAACGGGTTTCGAAATTGTTGTAGCCACCCTGTGCTTTCAGCTTGCGAGCGTACAGCCGGATTGCGGCTTCGTTTTCTTTGAATGCCCCGTAGATACGAGGCATCTGATCCATCAGTTTCAGCATACGGGGTTCTCCTTAAGTTCGGTTTCGGTGTAGTCACCGACAATTACCTTTTGCGTGATAAAGCCCGGCTGCACCTTGAAGAGAAAATGCTCCTCGTCATCAATCGTTGCCTTGGGGCCGCCAAGGCACCAGAGCATAGAAATCGCTGCGTCACCCGTGCCATTTTCATAAGCGGCTGCGCGGAATTCGTTGAAAATCGCTTTGGAAACTTCGACCTTGCGGCAGTCGTACATCAGATTGTCGACATTGCGGAAACCAACCGCGCGAGCCATGTTGTCGTACAGCTTTTCGATGCTGAACGTGTGGACATCCTCCAGAGTGAGCTCATACGTTTTGTTCAGATCGATCATTTTTGTTTCTCCTTTCATTTGCCGTTCACTTATTACAATGGAAACCGCCTGCGGGTTCTTGCAGGCGGTTCAAAAATTATGCAGATTTATTTTGCGATGCTGCCAGCTCGGCCGGAATTTCTTTTGCCAGCCAGTTGAACATTTTCTTACAGATCGGAATGCGGTTCAGTTTGCGAATGCAGAATAATTCCTGAACGCCTTCAAGTGTTAAGAAACTCGTCCGCATCCCGTTCGGAAACTTTTCACTTGGTGCCTTCAGCATAATTCGGATATCCTGCGTCAGCGAGCCGATATAATTCTTTCCAGAGTAGCCGAACATCCTGCCGATGTCCATTCCCTTGTAGAGAACATCATCGTTCATCACGGCAACTTGAACGCTACCGTATTCCGGATGGCTCAACGTGGTGTATTCGATTGTGTTGAACCGAACCAGCGAACACTGCGAGGATTGCGAGACCGGTCTCGTTTGCATTTCGGCCGGTGTTTCCAACTTATCAGGGTACGAGATCGGGCTCGTAGTTTCCGGATTGCTTTCGTTTTCGATTTCCTTTTGTGCCAGCTCGACAGCGTGAGCAAGCACATCAAGGATTGCCTTCATGGTGTTATCAGCCATTGCGACGCGCCTCCTTCATCATGTGACGATTGAAATCCTTCCAGAGAGTTCCCAGGGCGAACGCTCCGGTGCTTACCGCCCAGACGGAAGCGATTACGAAGGGACCATAATCGCCAGCAGCGCCATCCATGTGTGCCGCTGCAAAGCAAGCTGCGGCGAAAAATGCCGCCTTTACGGCCGGAAACAGTCTCATGTAGCGACGACGGATACCAAATTTCATTTTCATTTCCTCCTAAAATTTTGCATAAAAAATGCACCCTTTCGGGTGCTGACTACTATCGTTTTACGCCTTGCGGCGTGGCTGCGGAGCTTTAGGATGAACTCCGCGAGAACCTTCCAGCAGGAATCATTTTATATGTCCTGTTTCTTGGTTTCCTGTTTTCCGCCCTGCGGTGCAGATCGCAAGACCTAAGAAGCTCGGCCTTTTCTATTGTTGGGCACAGGCTTTTTCCCATGCACGGCAATCATAAGCATTCCCCCTTTTGCTTTTATTGCGGATCCTTAGATGTGAGCGATTGCTCGACATCCGATGATGCGGCCGTTTTCGTCGCGAACCGCATCGTCTACGATGTAGACATCGGAACGCTCCGGGCACGCTTGCGCGGTCAGCGCGGACACGATGTAAATCGTTTCCGGCTGCGCTTCCGGAAGGCCGGTCACCTCGCCATAGCGACAATGGTTCACCGGCAGGCCGTCAATGTTGCCGACCAGTTCGCGAGTCTGAGCGGCGCGGGCAATCGTTCCGGAAGGCTCGACCACCTTCAGAACGGAATTGTTTCCGTCCAGAAATGTGATTGCGTGCGGCGTCAGATTGATAATGGTCATGATGTTTTCCTCCTGTTTTGGGTCCGTTCCAGCCGTTTTTCGTTTTGGTTTCTACTTCGTTCCCGGCCGGTTTTGTTCTGATTTCGTTCCGTTTGCGTCAGAACACCGGAATGTGCTTGACGCAATTATTCAGGAGCGAGTATGCAACAGATCGGGTTGCGTCCTCGTGGGTGTAACCTTCGAAATCGCTGTAACGTGCTATCCAGCCAGCTACATATGCGATTTCGTCTAAGGTGCACTCGTTTGTGTGCACGTGATAGAGGAGCGCTTCGTAATGCTCACAGTCCATACCGGTGCAGTAGTCGTACCGGATGCACATGGAGCGGACGTCGTCCATACACCAGATCATTTCCGTTTTCATATTGTTTCCTCCTTGCGGTTGTGTTATAATTAGGGCGTTACCTGCCTGCGGTACTTCCATTTCGTTCGGGGAATCTATCCCCATCGTTCCAGGGTACTTTTGATTTTTTTCGAAAGTGCGGCGCGAACACGCCGTATTCATGAGGAATGGTGGTGTGAGTTTTGAAGCACTATGTTTTTATTCTGTGCTTCGGCCTGATCGTACTGGCGATCATGCAGGGGTGATACATAAGGCTGTCGAGTTACCGCTCGGCGGCCTTTTGTTTTTGGCAGGTAACGCCATGGCTGCGGAGCTTTAGGATGAACCCCGCGAGAACCTCGCGAACCTTTACCGGATTTCGACGGAGATAATTTCGTCGTCGAGGATGTCTGCGGTTCCGTTTGTTGCGAACGTAACCGTGACGTCTCCGGTCATGGGCAGATCGTCGCGGACTGCCCACAGATTGCCGTCATCGGTTGCGATGAGGCAATCGCCGTGATCATAACCGCAGAGGTGGCCGGTCGCGGTTCGGGTTTGCGATGGGGTTGCGAACGAGGTGGACAACAATGCCGTCAGGGTGAGACTGAGGATCGTTTTCATTTTTATTCTCCTTTTTGGGCATAAAAGAAGCACCCGGCTTGGGTGCTTGCGTTTGTTTATTTGTTGTGTTATGATGGTGCTGAAGGGGGTGAAAAAGATGAACAATAATAGTTATTTCAAAGACGCAAGAGATTTAGTAGATGAAATTTATGAAGAATACGATGAATTCATTTCTAAGGCTAAATCTGGAGAGGAATTTCCGGAGTCTGTGAAAGAGCTTAAACGAGCTCGTCTAACTTGCTGTATTGTAGAAATAGCTGAACGAATTGCAAGCGATATTGTAGAACAGCGAATTAAATCGCTGTTAGACGAAACACATGAATGAGGCTATCAAAACCGACCGAGTTATTCTCGGTCGGTTTTTTTAAGTGTTACGTCACAATAACTTTCGATTGCGTCAGTTACTAATTCTGTCACGCTTTTTTTGCCACGAATAGCGGCTTGTGTTTTAAGAAAATCTTTTGTTCCTTTTGGTAGTTGCAATACAACTCTATCGTAATTCTCTTTTTTGAATTTCTCGATATAATCATTCCTATTTACAGCCATAATCCCACCGCCTAAAAATTAGTATGGAATTATTTTAGCACACGCATGATTAGTTTGCAAACTAATCGTTTCCGCGACGGTGGAGACGGTGTGTACTCAAGGGTGCACTTGCCCCACGGTTACGCATTACGTTTCCGTGGGTTTTGTTTTCGATTTCGTGCATACCATTTCAGTATACATTTATCTTAAAAAGAGACCTTGCCAGCCGGCTTCACGATTGCAAAGCCAGCGCGACGAATGCCGTCAATCAAAATCATGACGGTCGCAGAGGTCGCCGCGTTTTCACCGCAGACCTTAACAGTTGCGTACTTGCGATTGAATGCAGTCGCCGCCGCTTTTGTTGCGCGATGGTTTTCGTTCACGCAGAAGTCACGCAGGACATTTATTGCGTGACGACGGCTGCGGACAGATCGTTTGCTGTCCGGGAATGCCACCGCGACAAACAATGCTGCCGCAACGTTTTCGGGCAATTTGCGACCGGTTGCGGTTGTGTGGTTGTACACCTTGCGCGTTTTCGCCAGGGTGCACTTTTCCACCATACGGAGGCCGGTGGAGGCTTTTACTCCGTATGCCTTTTCGTACTGAAAAGGCACAAAGCCGCCGCGCGGTGTGCTCATACGAAGCCGCGGCAGATCGCTTGTGAACGTGCGGACTTTCGCACCGCTTGCGTTGCGTGTTCCGCGTTCCCAGTTTTCCATCATGTTCTTACACTTCCTTTGCGTTGTTTTAAGTCCGTTGGTTGGTTATCCACCTGCGCCACGTGGAGGCCGGACTGTTGCAGGCATGGGCGGTTTGCACCGCCCTTGTGTTAGAACTTGCTGTTGATAGTGTAGGCCGTGTTTGCACGAGCGGTTGCGATGCAGGCAAAGAACTGCTTGTAAAGGGTCTTTTCGCGTGCCGTGTTCTGTTCGCGACCCTTTGCGCAAACAATAGCGTCAAGCATACGGTTAAGGTCGCGCTTTGCAGGCTTGACGTAAATATCGTCGGGAAGCAGTGCCGACCAGACCGCGGTCATGTTTTTCATGAGCTCGGTCTTAGAGTGTGCCCCCTTGACCGCGTTTGCATCGGCGTTGACCGCGTTGGTCTTTACACCGTCTCGGCTCTTGCTAACAATAGCCGCCGCCTTGCCACCCTCAGACTGAAGAATAGCGCGGTTCTCTAACAGCTTGCCAAAGAACCCTTTGAGCTCGGTCTCGAAAGTCGGGTCTTTCGACAGCGGTTTTGCGTGCTTTTCGGCATAATTGACCGAGACGGTCGACCATTCCAGCTCGGGAGTAGTAGTGCGGGTGGACAGCTCGCCGGTCTTGCTATCGGTCTTGAGACCGATGCGGTCATAAATCGCAGTACCCTCTACCATCGCGAGAATGATAGCGGACTGTGCCGGCTTTTCAATCAGCTTGTCAAGCGCGGTCTTATGGTTTTCGTCACTTGCCTTTTTGCAAGCGGCGTCAATGCTTGCAAGCATAGTCGCGGCGTCGGCGGCGGTCATAGTCGTGCGCTTGCTATTGTACTCTGCTACCATGTTTTCGATGTTTTTCATAACTTTTACCTCCAAAAAAATGCAATGTCATTGTGTAAAATTGTACGTGCCTTTCGGCATGGCTCCGGGGGGTTAATTCAAGGGAACCCCCCGGGGGTAAACCTGTCATTTGTACTTGCCAACGCGGTTTTGGATAACCGCAAACCCCTCCACCGCTTGCGCGATTTTGGCGCGTATTTTTCGGGATACACTAACCCCAGCTTGCTTTACAGGGGCTGAGCCTGTCCTTGCCTATTCCGCGCGGTTTACCTGTCACGTAAACCGCATATGCGGAATGCAAGCGCTTTTCCGTGCACAAGTGCAAAGCGCTTGTGCTGTCCCCGTGTAATTCCGTTATACCCGGGCGAAAAGCGGTATTCTAACAGCTGTTCAGACCGCGCAAGGGGTAAACCGTCCACCGCCCCTTACCGGGGGACAGTGGCAAACCCGTGCCCGTCCACCCCCTACCGGGGGCGGTCGGCGTTGCGCTGTCTGTCGCTGTTTACTTTTCCAAGGTGCACGCCCCCGGCGGTAAACCGCCGACGGAACTTGACGCTATACGGGGCGTCCTACCCCGGCGATAATACGGGACGCCGCCCCCGTCAACCTGTCCGGGAGTGTTGCTCCTGTCCTGTTGACATGACCAAGTATACACGTTGGTGCACCTACTGTCAACCCTTTTCTCAAAAAAATCTTTTCCAGCGCGCCGACCGCCCTTTTTAAAAAAACAGTGTAATCGCGCGCGCGAAGGAAGTTCTGAGAAATGCGAAAAATAGGCAAAAACAGCATTTTAGAGCGCGAAAAAATTTTTTCGAAAAATCGCGAAAAAATCGCGAAAAAAAGAGACCAGGAATGCGAAAATCGAACGCCGACCGACCGCGAACAGGCCGACCAGATCGGCCGACCAGACCCCCGACCGCCGACCAGATCGGGGAAAGTCGACGCGCTGCAAAGGTTACAAAACGGTAACAAGATTACAGAATGGTAACAGAGGTTACAGAACGGTAACAAAAGAGGGTGTAAAGGCGAAGGCCTTTACAGGCGAAAAATCTGTATTACTCAGCTAATACAATTTTAGCGCACTAAAATACCGTGTTTTTCAGAACGTATCAGCTGCCGAAAATGCCTCTTTTTCGTGTTAGGGGGGATATTTTACATTTTACGCGATTTTTCCGCGATTTTCCCAGGGTAAGTTGCTTCGTCTCACTCTGCCCCATATTTTCCACCCTTACCCCGTTTTTCGCATCCTTTTCCTCTCCCCTTCTCTTCATTCCTCCTCTTTCGTTCCATATTTCCCTCATTTCAGCCAGTTTTTCGCTTCTTTATACCCTTTTAATATACCGAAACGAGGCGTGCACGTTTCCTCGAACTCTCGCTACATCGTCGAATCGAGCGAAGAAGGCCTCCAGATACCTCTTTCGGCGCTGTATTTCCGATGCCTCGGAGCTCTGAACTCAAATGGCCGGCCGGCAGTTCAAAATGGAGCATTGCATCTAGGACAACAGCTCTCCCTTTTGGTTAGCAGTGTCTAACATACTCATTCAGAAAAATATTTAAAGCCACTTGCAAGAACAGTCATCTGGATTCGATTGTAAATAGTGTAAGGTTCTTTAGAGCCTATCCCATCAGAAAGGACAGACAAAATGATATCAATGGACAAAACCACTTACGCCGCGAGGTTCAAAACACTTACTGGGTCTAAAGCACCAGACAATATCACGCCAGATGACAGCGTTCTTATCCCTAATGTGCTCACCGACCGCAGCGAGTTCCACCTGTCAGCGAATGCGATCCTGCTGTACAGTCTCCTGCTGGATCACGCAGTAAGAACTTACCGGCCGGATGAAGACGGAGATCTGTACTTCACCTATCCAATCCCGAAGGTGATGGATAAGCTCAACTGCACACAGTATGCAGCAACGAAAGCTATGAAAGAGCTCGTCAGAGAGTATTTAATCTACAAATACTACGAAACGAGCACTCATGAGACCCGGTTGTATATTAAACTGCCTTTCGCCCCAGAGGATGAGTCGGAGCAAGAAGCAGCTAGTGAGGAGGAGTAATTATCAGAGACAAGAGAAATTATGCGAATTGGCTGCGCATACCTAGAACGCTCGGCAAACGAGCATATACAAAAACGCCAAAGGTAATCTTTGAAATTCCAGACTACAAAGATATGTCAGCTTTGTCGAAAATCCTATACAGTTGGATGCTCGACCGATATTACCTGTCGTTAGCGAACAGGGAAAAGTGGACAGACGAAGACGGAGATGTATTCATCTACTTCTCTAGAGAAAGCGTCGCAGAGCTTCTCGATTGTAGTTTGAAAACTGCAACAAAACTGTTCAAAGAGATTGAGGACGCAAACCTGATATACATTGTTGAGCAGAGAGGCATGAAACCGAACAGGATTTATGTTTTTGATCTGTTGGGTGGAGACGGTAGAGACGGCGAAGAGGGTGAAGAGGACTCTCAAGCCGAGGAGCTTAGCCATAAAGCTAATGTCGAAAATTACACCTCAAGAAAAATTTACACCTCAGGTACTATCGAAAATTACACGTCAGGAAAAATTTACCCCTCAGATCCTGACTGTGGGGTAAATCATTCCTCAACTGAGGGGAAAATTTTACCCCCTAATAAGACTGAGAAGAATAATACTTATATATATAATAATACTAAGTATATAGAGGGTAACGATCCATCTTCTCTCTCTGCAGGAAATAATAAAATAGAAGAAGATAACAGTAATCTATATAACAGTGATTATGTAGAGGATTACGATAGCCAGACTGAGTATAGCCCATCCCCTACCCCTTCCCACATCGACGCACGCCGCAATTACCTTGAGCGCACTAAAAACGTGATGCCGCCGCCGGAGTATTTTGAGCAATTCAAAACGAAGCCCGACGTCACCACAAGAGATGAACCATCCGGAGACGCTCCTGCCGATGAGCCTCCTATCAAGGAAGAACCCGCGTACTTAGCAAACATGCGCCTCGCCCTCAAGCATCGTGAAGAAGAACTGGCCGCCAAGGCACCCGATCCGACTAAGTCCGGCATGCAGATCGCTCACGAAAAGCAAATGGCCGACCAAGCCGAACTTGAAGCCGCCCTTGCCGAGTGCGACTGGTATCCGGAGGACGACGAATGAGTTACCCGACACCAGAACGCAGCTTCCTCGCTGAGCTGACGCGCTACGAAATTGAAAAGGCCGGCGCGGACATTCAATCCTACACGGCCGTCGTCCCCTTCACCCTTTCCAGCGGTCATCGCGCCTACATCCCCCTGTTAGCGCTGAAATACTACAACCCCCGTGTCGACGTCATGACTGGAGACATTCGTTACCTTGATCCGGAGTTCTTCGAAGCCCGCATCAAAGACAAGGCCGACCACCTTCCAACAGAAAAGCCGGTCGCGAAGTCATCCAAGACGCCAGCCTATGGCCCCTATGCCTGGATCAAGGTTCCCGTCTCTGGTGGAAATGCCTACGGCCTCGACGGTGTTGAAATGGCCAAGTTCATGATGCTGGCCACGACAACCGACAACGACCTGATGATTGCGGCCGACCTTCACCCAGACGATGTGATCGAGTACCTCGCGAAAACGTTCGGCAAAAACCGAACGACGATTCTGACCATGATACGGACGTTCAAGGCGAAGGGCATTCTATATGAAAATGTCCGCGGAGAACTGCTGTTTTCAGAAGGGTTTATCCTCAGAGGGAAAATTACTAAGGCGATGCAGAACGATGCTGTAAAAGCGGGCTATCGCTGGATGCGCATGTACTTCTCGGCCATTACACAGCTATACCGAGATGAGAAATTAACGCTGGCTCTGCGGTACCTAAGTTCGATGCTACCGTATCTGCACAACGACTACAACGTGTTCTGCATGCGACCAGACCACGATGATCCATTTCTGGTAGCTCCCCTGTCCGGGCGTCAATTGGCGGTGGCCGGCGGCTACTCGCGGAGCAACTACACCGAGCTGACCAACATCTGTCTCAATGGCACGATCAGAACGTCGAAAGGGATCGAGGCTGTCATGGTTCGACTCAACGAGCCATTCGAGGGCCTTCCCAAAGGCAGCATCCTTTTGAACCCCCGCATCTTTTACATCGGTGACGGAGACACAGCATATCGACTGGAAAGAATGTGTCTACGTCGGCCTCGCGGGCATTACAAGAAGCGCCGCAAAGGTGGTGATGCCTGAAAGGTGGTGATGTCTGAGCGACTGAGCTGCAAAAGCACTACAGTCTGACAAATCATTAACAACGGTACGGATGTACCGACATGGCACACCGGCTGCCATTAAACTGCCGCTGCGAGCAATCGCATTTCAAAATTAAGGAGATCTTACATGAAAAACCATTACAATCCGACCGCATGCGAAGCGTGCATCTACAACAACTACTGCCTTGCGCCGACTGACGCGGGCTGCTCCTGTGTTCAGCTACCGGAGGAGGATGTATAGGACTACAGCATCTGGTCGGAGATGAGCTACCATCGTTTCCCAGAAGGACGTTCCATGCGTGACCGCCTTCGCACTGGGGAATGAGGTGAGCGAATGACGAATGCAGTTTACATTCCAAGCGTGGATGGCAAGGACGTCTACCTCGCGAACCATTACGACCGTCCAACTGAGATCGGCTACAACATCCGTTCCTCTGATGGAGGCTTCAACCTGAAGCGCTTTCGCAACACGCTTGACTACTCGTTGGATCTGTTGAAGCTCCGCGACGTATACGAGCGGGTCTACCGTCGCCGCAACTTCTCGTTTGAGGCCGGGGGCAAGGAATACACTCATCGTGTCATCAATGTGACGGCGCACTATGCGGTTAAGGCGTACAACCGCATCCGCCAGACGCTGTACATCAAGAACGGCTGGCGCTACGACGAGGTCGCGGAAAACATGGCCGACTGTGCTTACGTGCTTGACGGCGAGTTGGTTGCTATCCAGTGTGACACGAAGGTTTAGAATCCCCTCCCCCCTTCCGTGCTCGGCAAGTATTTCTATCTGGAGAACGGCGAGTACCGAGCCAAGATCAACATCGCGACCGAGGTCAGCGTAGCAGACATCCGCGAGGAGCTTTACGAAAAAGGCTTTTACTGTGACGGAATCCACTACGTCCGTTACAAAAGGTCGGCCGGATCCTCTCGTGTTGGCAAGTGTTTGTACATCGACGAGCGTCTTTACCCTGCTATGCACAAGTGGGAGATGTGCGGCATCAAGGTTGCGCCCGGGCAGGACATTGACCTTGCAGCTCTGGAGAGCTATATCGCGCTGACTGCGAGCTCGATTGTGGACACGCTTGAAATCCGGCCGGAGAACTTCCTTGTCATCGACGATTTCGAGAGTACGTTCACGGATGATGTTATCGCGACCCGTGTACGTGATGACGGCCATCTCGTATCTGGTCCCGAGCACGTTGAGATTACGAATAGCATCTGGGATGGTCAGTCGCTGATGGACAAGTCTCTGTTCGGCGAGAAGTATGAGCAGTACGGCATGCTCCTTCTGCGCAACCGGTTCTTCAAGTCATGCTGTTTCAACTCGAACATCCAGAAGTTCTTCGCCGACCATGGCATCACTCGTATCGAACAGCTGAATGGATTTACTCTGGCAAAGTCGGTCGAGGACGTTAAGATCATCACGACTCCCTCCAGCATTAAGTATTTGAAGTTCGGCCGGCTGCGTGATTGGCTGAAGCGCACAGATCCCAAGTTCGGCGTCGTTAAGCATGAGAAGAAGACGCACTACTTTGACGGTCGCATGGTTTCGACGCATTATCAGCTCCTCAACACCCTGCAGATGTCACAGGAAGAAGTCGACAAGTTCCTCGAGCCGTCCATCGAATACATGCGTCAGCTTAAAAACAACCCGGCTGTTATGCGCTACCACCTGAAGCAGCAGTCGGCGGCTGCGGAGCTCAAGTCTCCCCTGCTGACTAGGAACGATATTGTGTTCAAGCTGCTTGGTATTAACGACCGTTTCGCGCAGACGAAGATGTACGCTGACTTCCGCGACGGGCTCATTCGCTCGTATCAGAACAACATCCGCCGCGGCCATGTGCTTGTCAACGGCAATTATTCAACTCTGGTGGGGAATCCTTTGGAGATGATGTTGTCGTCGATCGGTCAGTTCCACGGAGTGTCGTCGATTCCGGTCGGGCATGTGATGTCGATGCGCTTCGATGACGGTCAGCGGCTGCTTGGCTCGCGCAGTCCTCACGTTTGTCAGGGCAACATTCTGCTGACGGATAACATCCACGTGGATCAGATCAGCGAGTACATGAACCTGACGGAGGAAATTGTTTGCATCAATTCTGCTGGAGAAAATATTCTTCAGCGTCTGAGTGGTTGCGATTACCATAAAAGGTCGCCTGCGTTCGCGAGGGCGCAGTAAAAATTCGGTGAACCCAGAAATCTGGGGTGTGAAAGCTAACGGTGAACGCCTAAAGATAGAAAATTCATAAATAAAGGAGGTGCTATAACAACATGGAAATTTGGGAAGATGTTGAAGGTTACGCAGGGTATTATCAGGTGAGCAATTTGGGTCGAGTCAAAAGTTTAGCTCGAACAATCGTGCGCTCGGATGGTGTTCTGTGGCCAGTTAAAGAGAAGATACTTGTGACCTCGTTTAGTACGGATGGTTACAAACTGTGCAAACTGTGCCGTGCAGGAAAATATAAGATTGTTGGAGTCCACATTCTGGTTGCTAAGGCTTTCATTCCTAACCCTGATAATTTACCGGAGGTCAACCATAAAAATTTTGTTCGGACAGATAATGTAGTGACAAATTTGGAATGGTCAACTCATGGAGATAACGTTCGATATTCTATCGCCGCAGGGAGACATTTTTGTAATCGAGACCTGCATGGGAAAAACAATCCGAATTATGGTGGGACGAAGCTGAAGCAATTTTTCGAGGAACATCCCGAAGAGAAGCAACGGCTTGCGAGACATCGCGGACAAAATGGGAGAGCGAAATCCATCCAGATGCTTGATGAAACAACTGGGGATGTAGCGGGTTAGTTCTCTTGTCTGATGGATTGCGCGGAAGCTCTCATATCGAGAGCTAATCTAAATTTGAAACCAAAGAGTTTAACATATAAGATTTCGTTGGCTGCACAGAACGGTCAAAGTTATAAAGGTTTCAGGTTTAGGTATTGTTAAGAATTTTCTATCTATGGTAATACCGTGCCAAGCTCGGGCAGAAATGCCCCCGAAGGTGTAACGATCAGGACATACCGGCCGTCAGGTCGATGAAGTCCATACTGCGGCGGCGAAATTCCGTCGTGGGAAGCGCCGAACAGGTCTCTGACCTGAAGAGATGATCTACTCCCCTAATAAATATCGGGAAACCGAGGGTACAAAGGTTTGACTCAGACACAATGATGCTTACAGATAACGAGCTGCTTATCAAAGCGGCAGAGAAACACTATGACCTCTTCAAAGTCCCGACCTCTCTGGTTGAGTCTAAGAAGACAAAGCGTTCCTACACGAGCGCTCAGCAAACCGACCTTGACATCAAAACCAGTGAGAACATGATCGGCGAGATCATCAACCTCTCTCAGGAGCTGAACAGCCTGTTGTGGGATAAGCTCAACAGCGGCGCGACTTTCAACGAGGTAGCTGAGATCTACTACGATACGTCTATGCTGGATGTAATGTCGGGAATTGAGATCGACAAAGCGAAAAAGGAATTCGTTGTGAATAACCGCGATGAATACAAGCGACTGAAGGCTAAGTACGAACGCAGAGACGAAAATGGCCGTGCGATCAAGCCGAACTTCTTTGGAATTTTGGCTCGTCGCAAAGGCTACTACGACAGCGAGAAGAAAGCCTATCTATTCCACAAGACCACGATGGATTACGTGCAGCACACGATCAACCGCTGCCGCTTCTGGAGAGGTTCATGGAAAGCAGACAAGCCGTTCAGCTACATTATCGACCCCGTGATGGTCGGGACGGCTGGAGCCAGATACGATCTCGCGAAGTCGTTTTTCGATGCGGCCAGGACGTGTCGTCAGCAGATTGCATATATTTTCGCCAGCATCGAAAACAGCTTTAATATCGGAGACGTACTGGAACCAGAATTGACTAGTGCGCGGATTAAGGAAGAGATAACTGAGATCAAGGATGAGTTCACTGCTTTCGTGTCGAAATATAAGTGCAATCCGGCTACGATGTACGTAATCCTGAGAGATCTAGAGAAAGAAGAAAATAGCGATATCCGAATGACTTTGATGGATGCTCTCTTTGGAACCGCAAACTCTTCGTTCTATGAAATGATAGAAACGAGCCGCGAGCCGATTCAGATTGCGACTGAATGCTTAACTGGAAGCCTGTCTCTTTACGGTTACACATTCGAAGCATATGAAGCAAAGCGTCGGGCATTCGAAGAATTATACGAGGCAGAAAAGGAAGAACGACGGAGAGAACGCAACCGTCCGCATACATGGCAGGAGATCGCCAAGATTATTCGAGAGAACAGCCCGCGATAAAAAACTCGCAAAATAGCAGTCCACTTGTAGTAAAAAGGCAGTAAAAAAGCAAGGCTCAGTCTCCGATTTTTCGGGAAAAGGGCCTTGCCTTTTTTAGGAACGGAGGTGGATAGAGAAGGCAATTTTGCCCTCCTTCCGCATCAAATTTCAAGGAGAATTATTACATTGATCCGTATCACAAAGGCAGAACGTGCCACCATCTACAAGCTCTTCCCTGACCTGCGCGTGCCACGCACCGCGACCGGGAAGTATTGGCTCTGCGAGGAAGAGAAGTACCTCCGAGCCATCCCCAACAACAAGGACGCCGCAGCTCTGCTCGATGTCATCGACCGACGTCGTGCTCGTCTCGCCGCTCTTGCCAAGGAGGCTAACGCTTGAGAACCGAATGGCTCAAAAAGGAAGATGAAAGCGAGTACGCATACATCTACCGAATTGGAAGCAAAAAAGAAGAGATTGGCTCGTGGCAGGATGTAGCCGACATCATCAACGACCAGCTTGGCTATCAGTACACCGAGTGCAAGTACCGCAAGGACTACGCAGCCTTCAAGAAAATGTTCGACGCGAACAAAGAGACTCTGACAGACGGTAGCGCCTTGCTGTCAGACATCGAGATGCGCGAGCTTGATCTTCGAAAGGAACAGCGTAAGTTCTACGATCAGCGTCAGGCACTGACCAGAGTCGTAAATGCATAGGCTCGCGAGGAGTCCCTCCACGACTGCATTACAGCAGCAGCCGAGAGGCTGAACAAGGACTGTCCCTTGATCCCGCTCGACTTCGGCGGCAATTACGAAGGCGATTCCAACGAAGCTCTTCTGGTATTGACAGACTGGCATTACGGCATGGTCTGCAACAACCCATTCAACACCTTCGACCCAGCTATCTGTGGCGAGCGGGTTCGTCGTATGATTAACGAGACCGTCGAGCGACTGATTCTGCACGAGGTCAGCTGTCTCCACATTCATCTGCTTGGAGATTTTGCACACGGTGCAATTCATCCGACTGTACGACTTGAGTCCGTAGAGAACACCTGTGATCAGTTGATGCGCGTGTCAGAGATTATCGCGCAGGCAATTCACGAGCTCGCGGCTGCTGTTGACCGTGTGGAAGTATACGCAACCTACGGCAACCACATGAGAACCGTACAGAACAAGAAGGAGTCGATCCATTCCGACAATATGGAGAAGATTATCCCGTGGTGGCTGCAGGCTCGTCTGAAGGATGACGAGAAGGTTCACATCTGTCCACACTGTGAGGAATTCATCACAGACATCATCTGCGACAAAACCGTCATCTCCACTCACGGAGATCTTGATACGGTTCACAACCTCGGTGTCACTGCGAACATGCTTTTTGCTCGCGACCTTGGGACGCCGGTAGATATCGCCATCATGGGCGATAAACATCACGCTGAGCTGTTCGACCAGTTTGGCGTAGACAGCATGATCGCCCCTGCCCTTTGCGGCTCTGACAATCATGCGCACGGCAAGCGCCTGTATTCCAAACCGAGTCAGCTTCTGATGACTTTCAAGCCCGGAATCGGCCGCGATGCCGTATACTATCTCAATCTGGAGGATAATTAAGTGGCTAAGAAGAAAAAAGACAATGGGATCAACGCAAAGTATTACAGTGATCTCTACAATATGCACTCCTCGCTGTACAACATGTCATACGAGGACAGCAAGAAGGTCGTCAACAGTGTGCTGGCATCTATCCGTGCAACACTGTAGACCTGCGAAGTTCTTTCTCTGCCGGACTTCGGCAAGTTTGAGAACCGCAAGCGTGAACCTCGCATGATGACGGACAACTTCCCGGGTTCTAACGGCAAGAAGCGACTTGTACCGACGAAATACACGGTGAAGTTCATTCCGTTCCAGAAATTCAACTCTGTTTCTGAAGAGTATCATCTGGCAGCAGAGGAGGCAAAAGGCGGTGAGAACTAATGGCAGTTCCGCCCCTCATCCCTAAAATTCCAACAATCCCGGATAACGATAAGCTCAAGCCGAAGATTTAGCCGCATCAGATCAAACGATGCGTCTGCTGCGGCAATGAGTATCCGAAAATTACCGACTTTTACAAAGCACCCAACACAATTCTTTATCGTAACAACAATGGCCGCCTGCCGGTGTGCCGCGGCTGTATTGACGCGATGTTTGACCGTTACTGTGAGGCATACGACGAATATGATGCCATCCGACGCATCTGCATGAAGTTCGATCTGTATTATTCGGACGACATCGTGGACGCTTCAAAAGAAACGGGCATTCACAAGAACCGTATGGGCGCTTACATCTCGAAGCTGAACACAAAGGAATTCGACACAAAGACATATGACGCAACCATTCGTGAAGAAGCCGACCTTGCAATCCAGTCTTATGATGAGCTGGACAGCCAGTCTAAAAAGGCTGACTTCCAAGTCACGAAGGAACTGATGAACGAATGGGGCATCAATTACACTGCGACCGAGTACGAATTCCTTGAGAACGAGTATCAGGACTGGCTTGCCAAATGTGTGGTCAAGGGCAAATCACAGCAGTCGTTGGTCCGCGAGCTTTGTGTTATTAAGCTTCAGCAGAACAAGATGCTTCTGGACGGCAAGATTGACCTGTATCAGAAGCTGACGGACACCTACCAGAAGACGCTCGACCGCGCGGCATTGACTCCGAAGATTGTCGAAGCAAAAGACCGCGAGTCGGAGATCCCGCTCGGGAAGATGATAAAGCGTTTCGAGGATCATGATCCGATTCCGGAACCTCTGCCGGAGTGGAGAGACGTTGATGGTATCATCCGACTGATCACCATCTACTTCCTCGGCCATCTTTGTCATATGCTCGGCATTAAAAACCGGCACGCGAAGATGTATGAGGACGAGATGAATAAATACCGCGTTGACGACCCTGAACTCGAAGATGCCGACGACGAGGATGTTTTCGACGCAATTATGAACCGAGCCATGGAGGGTGTCGACCTCCTGGCAGAAAAGGAAGCCGAAGAGAAAGCGGAACAGAACGGCGGTGAGCCGTAATGGACGCAACTAAGGCTGAAAAAATTGAACGAGGCATGTGTAAGTGGGTTAGCTTTTACCGAGCTAACCCACATCGTTTTGCTCAGGACTATCTTGGCATGAAGTGGCTGGCAATGTTCCAGTGTATTCTGCTGGATCTCATCTGCCTGAACACATACGTCATGATTATCGCGTCGCGCGGCATGGGTAAATCCATGATTGTCGCCGCGGCCATTTGTGTACGCTGTATTCTGTATCCCGGACTCGAAGTAACTGTTGCGGCCGGCGTCCGAAGTCAGTCAACGAACCTATTGAACAAGATAGTCGAAAAGTTTATGCCTGACTCACCCAATCTAACAAACGAGATTGAGGACTACAAGGTGACGCCCAGCGAGGCGTATATCAAATTCAAGAATGGCTCCGTAGTCAAAGTTGTAACAGCGCGTGATTCTTCACGTTCTGCGCGTACAAACTGGATGATCGCGGACGAATTCGTACAGATCCCGAAGGATATAATTGATAAGGTGCTCAGAAAGTTCAAAGCTGGCGAGCGTACTCCGGGCTTTTACAGTTTCCCAAAGTATAAGAACTACCCAAAGGAACGTAACACGGAGACCTATATCAGCTCGGCATATTTCAAATGGCATTACAGCTGGGCGAAATTTAAGGCCTATTTTAAGTCGATGATCAAAAGCGAACCGTATATCGTATGCGGATTCCCTTATCAGTTACCTGTTTCTGCGGGATATTATCCGATGGAACAGATTCGAGAAGAAATGCAAGAAGACGATTTTAATGAAATCTCATGGAGCATGGAAATGTGCTCAGAATTTTACGGCGAGTCTGAACGTGCATTCTTCTCTTATACAGACCTCAACTCTGTACGGCGCATCACGCGCCCAATCTATCCGCGGCCTATGTATGCGGCACTCGGTGATCCTAAGCTGAAGTACCCAAACAAAGAACCCGGAGAAATCCGTCTGCTAAGCTGTGATATCGCAACCTCTGGCGGTGCAAGAAACGACGCAACAGCGATCACCCTGTTGCAGCTCCTGCCTAACAACTCCGGACAGTATGTCCGCAATGAGGTTTACATGGAGACAATCGAAGGTGGTCATGGTCAAGATCAAGCAATCCGCATCCGTCAACTGTATGACGATCTCGACGCGGATTACGTCGTAGTGGATACCAATGGTGTGGGCATCTCCATCTATGACTAGCTTGTCCAAGACCTATACGACGAAACCCGAGGAGTCGAGTATAAGGCATGGTCTTGCGTTAACGATGAGAACATGGCTGCTCGCAGTCGGAACCCCAATGCTCCGCGCATTGTGTACTCCATAAAAGCGAGTGCTTCGAAGAACTCTGAAATGGCCGTTTCACTCCGCGACTGTATCAAGCGTGGAAAGCTCCGTCTGCTCATCAATGAGATTGACGGCGTTGAGCTGCTCGAAAAGAGCAAGGCTTACCGCAAGCTCTCCGTTGAGGAACAGGTTGCATACCAGCATCCGTACTACCAGACGACCGCATTTGTAAACGAGACCATCAACCTCGAATACGAAATGGCCGGCCAGAACATCAAGGTATACGAGGTGTCCGGCATGCGCAAAGACCGTTACTCCAGTCTGTCATACGCGAACTACATCGCATCTGAGCTGGAGCGTGACCTTCGCCGTCGTTCAAAGGACGAATTCAAATATGCGCCACGGTGCGTATCGACCGTGGATTTCTAAGGAGGTGGCTTTGTGGCTGAAGATCCGAAGCCAATCATAAGTGAGGCGGAAGATGGGACGACCATCGTCACCTCGTTTATTGATCGTGAGACCGCCGAGCGTTACAAACATGCAATGGCAACTTACGATCCACAGAACCGCTTGTATAGTGCTTATCTGAATGACGGCGCGTCTGCAAGCAATTTGACGACCAGTACAATCTCCTCTCTGGGTGAAGGAGCTCAATCTAACCTGTCCAGCATCCAGAGTATCAACGCCATCATCCGAAAGTACATCAATATTGATGACATTGTAGGCATGGTTGTGCAGTCGATTCAAAACAACATTAACACTGATGTGCGTCTTTCGTACCGTAACTTTAACGGTGCACGCAACAAGACAAAGACGCTCGAAAAGGCTCAGGCGATTCTGAATGATTTCAATTCTCAGGTACGTCTCGAGCATTTTATCCGCGAGGCAATCATCACAAGCTATATCGAGGGCAACTATGCTGCTGTACTCCGCAACAACACGGAAAACTGGCAAATTGACTGGCTGCCGCTCGACATTATAGAGAACTCCGGCTATGAAGTGAATGGCAACCCCGTTCTGCTGGTTGGAATTGAAAACCTGAAGTCTGCTCTGCAGAAGACAATGCTGATGAACAAGAAGCGTCAGCCGCTCTTCTTCAAGACGACACAGGAAGAAGTCGAGGCAACTTTCCCGAAGGAAGTCGGCGAGGCTATGAAGTCCAAGGAGACCTACGCTGTTCTCGACAACAACTACACTTACATGGTTCGCGTCAATAACTTCGGCAAGAAGTATGGCGTGTCCCCTATCTTCCGCGCAATGTCTTCCGTTTTGATGCTGGAGACATACCGCAATGCTGATGAGACAACTGCTAAGAGCAAGGCAAAGAAGATCATCCATCAGATTATGAATGAGAAATGCCTTGGTCCGAGCGCAGACCGCCGCTGCTTTGAAGAGCAGGCTTGGAACCATGACAACCTGATGCAGGCTTGGAAGGCCAGCACTGTGGTTGTAACTACGGGACCTTCCGTCAAAGAGATCAAGTACGTCGAGCCAGAAGTTAATGAGACTTCTGCTGAGACGGTCAACCTGTATCGAAACAAGGTTCTGTCATCTCTTGGCGTAGCTTTTCTTGCAGCTGACAAATCTCAGACGGCATCCACTGCAAACATTAACCTCTCGCAGCTGCTCAAGTGCATTAACTCTATCTCTGAGCAGGTAGAGCGCATGATTGAGCACTTCTATCGTCAGGTTCTTTCCCTGAACGGCATTGGCCCTGAGTACATCCCGTCTGTAAAGATTATTGACTCTGAGCTACTCGATATGGACATGCGCATGGAGCTTAGCAAGCTGTTGTACAGCACATTCGCCGTCAGCCGTGATACTGCTCTTGGCATGATCGGCATCGACCTTGAAGATGAGAAGGTTAAGCGCGAGAAGGAAGAGTCTGATGGTCTCAGCGATATCTTCAAACCATATGCAACGTCGTTCAATTCCGACGGCAATGCAGATGGCGAGAGTGAACCCGGCCGTCCTGCTGACTCAAATGACCCTGATAAGCAGGGCTATGACGAAACCTACAATGATACAAGGGAGTAATCAATGAGTCATAAACTTATCTGCCCGCATTGCAAGCGGGAACTTTATCTTTCCAAATCAGGCATCTGTATTTCCGCAGATGCCTTTTTTGCTGCACAAAACGCTGAACTGATTGCACAGAAGCTTCAAGAGCAAGGAATCGAGTTTGGCGTCATTGAGGGGGTGAAAAAGAACGATGAATAAAGAAAAGATGTTTCTGTCGAGCACTGCAATCGAACTGAGTGAGGACGAGGAAAATTCTCAGTATCTTACTCTGGTTAACCGTATCTGCTATTATGACGAGCCCAATCTGAATTCGGTTCTGCTTCCCTCCGACACTGCTGAGGAGTGCGCTAAGTCTCTGATCGACATGCCGGTATATGCAAAATGCCGCACGAACGCAGATGGCGAACCCACCTTTGGCAGTCATGAGGTTGCACTGGACGAGGACGGAGAGCTGTTCTTCGATACGACTCCGATTGGCGTTCACACTGCTGTCGAGATCAAAGACGACACGGTAGATGTGAACGGCAAACTGGAGACTCTCCCCTGCCTTTTTGCAACTCAAAAGATCTGGAAGCGCAACAAGAATGCTGTTGCGGCAATCAGACGTCTGTTTTCTGAAGGTAAGCTTCACAATTCCTGGGAGATTGCGAGCTATGAATACAGCTTTGCTAATGGCGTCAAAACCATTAGTGGATACGAATTCGAGGGTAACACATTCCTCGGGTACGAGTTTGCGGATCCTGCTTACGGCAAGGATGCAAAGGTTGTTTCTCTTTCTCAGACGGATGAGCTGATGGTTGCTGAGGCACTCAGCCGCGACCTGATCGACCAAAAATCTAACGAGGAGGAAAAAGACTTGAAGAAGAATAAGACTTCCGCACAGGCTGAACCGCAGACCAAGCCGGTTGTTGAGCCGCAGGTTGAAGAGCCCACTCCGGTTGAAGATCCGGTTGCAGAGCCCGCGCAGGCAGCTGAGCCCGTTGTCGAGCCGTCTGTAGAGCCTGCTTCGGTTGAGCCCGAGGTTGAACCTGAAGCTGAGCCGGAGACTGATCCGGTTGCATCTGAGGAGCCAGAGGCTGAACCTGAAGCTGCACCCGAAGTTGCTTCGCTGACATATTGGGATATTTACGAGAAAGTCCGCGTAGCTGCGAAGGGTGTTGTCAAAGGCTGGTTCTGGGTAGCTTACCTGTTCCCGGAGGAGCACAAGGCGTTTCTGCACGTCGAAGGCGACGACGAGCTGTCTTTCGTACAGGTAACCTATGCAGTTGCTGATGACGATACTGTTACGGTATCTGACCCGGTAGACGTAAAACTGGTGGTATCTGTGTCTCAGATCAACGAGAAGTTCGGCGAGATGACAGACACGATTGCATCTCTGAACCAGAAGGTTAACGACCTGCAGGCAGAGATCGACGCGCTGACTCCGTACCGTGAGGCTGCTGAGAAGGCAGAACACGATGCGGCTGAGGCAAAGCTCCGCGCTTACGCTGAGAATTCCAAGCAGTTTACTGACGAGGAGCTCCAGAGCGAGGAGATGACTAAGATCTTCAGCGAGCTCAATGAGTCCGCTCTGAAGATGATGATCGCTGACCGCGTAGTATCTTCGCAGGCTCAGCACGAGCAGGCATCTGCAACTATTTCGCAGTCTCAGATGTCGAATACGTCAAATTTAGTGGCAAATGAGCCATCTGTAGACGCTGCAAGTATCATGCATGCGTTCCTCAAACACTAATTTTACAAGAAAGGAAGATTTTCACATGATCCGTGAACTTATGACTGTTCAGAATAAGCCCGTTGAGCTGCTTCTGACTTCTGCGGCCGTTAAGAAGGGCGCACCGATTGATGTTGACTCCGAGGACCAGACCGTAAAGCACACTGCTGACGGCCTTGGCACCAAGCTGTGCGACATCAACGCAACTTATGAGGATCTCAACGCTATCGTTGAGCCGACCGACGATGCATTCGAGAAAGCTGAGGCTGGCGTTCGCGTTCGCGTTATCCAGACTCTGCCGGGCGAGATGTATGCTACTTCCGAGCTGGACACCGATACTCTGCAGGCTGGCGACAAGCTGAAGGCCGCTGACGGCAAGTTTGTTAAGGCTGATGCTGGCGCTTACGCTTGGGAGTACCGCGGCATCTACTCTGATCCGACCGGTATCAAGATGGGCAAGATTGTCCGCGTAGAGATCGCAACTGCGGGCTAATCCTGCCTGATAGTTAGGTATATCTAACCAACAGAAAACATCATTTGGAGCCCTCGCGGCTCCTTTTTCATTATTTAGGAAAGGAAGATAACACATGAACACTGAACTCAGTGCTATTATGAACCAGTCTGGCCGTATGGTTGACTGGGCGAATGCTATCAAGTATTCCCCGGCAGAGCTGACTGCAGAGGACAAGGAAATCTCCGCAGTTACCGACGCATGGGTACGTGAGCTCGGCAAGACCGGCTACGACAAGGATCACGAACTGTCCGCTCTGATTACCAAGACCTTTACCCCGGAGACCGTTTCTGCTCCTTCTGAGCTGATCGACATGCTGTTCGACAACGACTCCATCGGCGAGTTCGACGACTACCGCGTAACCGTTGATCCGAAGAACACCATTCAGGTATACGACGCGATCACCGGCGGCAACGTACCGCGCTCCTTCATCGACCACAAGGTTCTGAAGCCGACCTTCTGCACTCTGCAGGCTGAGACTTCTCTCACTCTGGAGCAGATCCGTCGTGGCGGCTACAAGACCGTAGCAAACATGATCACCCACATCAACGAGGCTTTCGAGCTCGAGCGCGTTTCCCGTATCATCGACGTTATCGACAAGGCAATTGCTGCCGGCGACAACAAGTTTGATGAGGCTGGCGCAGTTCCGACCGAGGCTGTATGCCGCAAGTTGGCTACCTACCTGATGGACGTAGCTGAGTCTGGCGAGCAGCCGGCAATCTTCGGCCAGAACAAGTACATCGTTGGCATGACTGGCCTGCAGTCTGCTCAGTACGGTTTCTCTGAGGCTGTTAAGAACCAGTACAACAAGACCGGCAAGCTCGAGGAGTACGCTGGCTGCCGTCTGTTCGGTCTGTCTGGCGTAAAGAAGCTGGCTAACGGCAACTTCATCATTCCAGACAAGCGCCTGTTCGCAGCTGCTGGCAAGATCGGCAAGGTCATCACTCGCGGCGAGACTCGCACTTATCAGGAGACCGACATCAACAACGAGCAGATTCACATTAAGGTTTCTGGCTACTCGTTCGGCTCTGTCATCACTGACATTTCCAAGGCAGCTAAGGTAGTTTACGCGCAGTAATCTATCTATGATGCACGGGCGGGCGATAGTCCGCCCAAAAAATAAATATCAAGGAGATTTCCAATTTTGAATTACAAAGCAGATACCCCAGTAAAGGTATTTAACCATAGCGTCAGTCCCATCAATCTGCCCGGTCAGCTCAGAGAGTATTATCTGGATAGCTACAGAGGCGTTCCGGTTGTTCTGACCATGCCGTTCTCCGATGTCGAGTACATCAATTCTCGCACGCCGGTGTTCCGCAATGGCCGCGTTCAGTTTGCTGAGGACGAGCGGGATGACATTTATCATGCTCTCTATCTCGACAACTGGAAGGACACTGTTCTCTTCGACGAGGAGATTGACCGTATCATTCGCGATAACGATATGGACGCAGCAGAGCGATTCATTAAGATCACCGACGTTGCAGAGATCCATCGCGTTCGCAGCCACATGATTGCGCTCCAGAATGATGAAAACGCGGAGATTTCGAACCGCATGATTGATATCATCAATCAGCGATACGACGAGATTAACCGCGGTGTACGCAACTCTGCCATCAGTATTACGAAGGCAAAGAAGCGCGTACAGGAGGATGAAGATCCTCGTCTCACTGCGATGATGGAACAGATGGCAGCTCTTCAGGCACAGCTTGCAGCTTTGCAGACTGCACAGGCAGTTTCTGTAAAGGCAGCTCCTGCTCCGAAGAAGCAGACCTCTCGAAAGTCTGCATCTAAGGCTTCTGCATCTGCGGAAGACGCCGAGTAACTGTGAGGAGGTGAGCCCTTGTCTACACCTTGCAGTGCTGTTTACGATGTTTTCTTTGATCTGATCGAGGAGGATCGTGACTTTTTCAACTATTATGAAGCGACGGACGAGGAAAGCTACATGCTTGCTTTACAGAGAGCTTAGGCTTTGCTTCGTGACGCGGCTATCAGAATTCAGATGGAGTGCGATACAGACATCGACTTCACGGATACCTACACGGAGGGCGAAGGGCGAAAAGAGAAGGAATACTTCACAGCAGATTTGAATCCTGCTGAGATTGATCTTCTCGCCAACCTCATGTACGAAGGGTATCTGAAGCGCGACGTCTCTAAACTCCGTGCATTCCAGCACCAATATACGCCAAGCGACCTGCAGGTCTTCTCCCCTGCTAACGACCGCAAAACCTTTATGGCTATGTATAACACAGTCGTGGAAGAAAACAAGGCCAAGCTCGACCGATATATGCGGAAAGACCGCAGAACTGGTCAGCAGAAGACGATTGATTATACCTCCTATGAGACGGAGGAAAGTTAATGAACGCTTTAGAGAAGAACCGTTGGATTTGCTTCGGCAAAGAGGCCACATATTCCAAAGACTCGCGAATTGCTGCGTTGCAGGAGGACTTTGCAAGACATTTCAAAGACTCCATCGACTATCAGCCTGAAGCGAAGATCAATGGAAAACAGCAAGAACTTATCGTGGCCAAAAATAAAAGTGTTACCAACGAGAGAAGGATTATCGCTTATCCAGGCGAGACTTTCTACGCGGGTGACGTTGTAGACGCATTGAATGCAAAGTGGCTGGTCACTGAAGTTGACCAGAACAAAGAAGTATACACAAAAGGCATTATGCAGATCTGCAACCGCGAGCTTATCTGGCAGAACCGGAACACCGGAGAAATTCTCCGTCGTTGGGTTACTGCCGAGAAGCCGTATTACTCCAACCTTGATGAGGCTAAACCGCTGACGGTATCAAGCCGTGAGTATAAGATCTAGGTCACGTTCGACGAAGAGACATCTCTGATCGACATTGACAAGAGATTTATGCTTGAAATTATCGGTGAAAGCCCTAAAACATACAAGGTAACTTCTGTTGATACTATTACCGACCGTTTCTACATGAGTGGAGACATTCGTGGATTCCTCGTGTTAAACGTAACTCAGGATTTGTACAATCCGAAGACAGACCGTAAAGACCTGCTCATTTGTGATTATATCGAACCTTCTGTTGCCCCAGATCCGACTCCGGATCAGACGACCGAAGGGACAATTACATTCACCTATAGCGGAAGTGCAACTATCCGTCAAGGCGGTTCAGCAAAGAAATTTACGGCGCATCTGTATGATGCTGAAGGGAACGAAGTCAACAACGCTGCTTTTGAGTGGCATTTAGAGGTTGATCCTGTTCTCGCCGAGAAGTTCACGCTTAGCCCTGATGGAGACTTTGCTCGTATCTCTGCTCTCGATTATGTCGAGCTGCAGGGTATAACGGTTCAGTTAATAGCTAAGTGCGGTAATGTAACCGGAAGTATCGATGTGGAGGTGGTTTCCTGATGCGTGACGGCAATAAGCAGTCCGAGGTAACCAAACTCAAACGCGAAATTATTAAGATGCTGTACAGCAATCCAGATATCATCGAAATACTTGATAACGATCAGGTCGACCCCGAGTGTCCTGATACGGCCGAATGGGTCTGTATCTTTCCGTATGTCAAGTTAGCTGAAGTCCAAGAGGAAGTCGGCACGTTTATTGGCGTGACGATTGATTCCAAGGGTCCCGGTACGAATGACCGCTTCAAGCAGCTGATCATCACCGTGACCTCTTTCTGTCCTATCACTAACATGCATGTGAAAGGTCAGAAAGGAACTCGGACTGATATTCTGGCTGGAGATATCTCCGAAACTCTAAACTGGAACTCTTGCCTCGGGCTCCAGCTTCGACTTATTAACGAGTCTGAAGGAGTTATGTCTGCACAGCAATACTACTTCCGAACTCTTCAGTTCTCTGCTCATCGCGGAAACGACCTGAAGAACGGACAGGCGAACATTCGTAAGTGAATGACCTGCAAATCTACCGAGGCGATCCATTGATAATCAACGAGCACATCCAAGTGCGGTAGCCCACAATTGGCGAGTTAACCGACTTTGGCGAAGAACATTATTTCGAAGCAGTATCTTCCCTTTGCGGTTCTCCCTCTGACTTTATGGTGGCACTGGATGATCTTGGTATCCGATACGAGGAGATCACGGACTTTCAATTGTTCATGATGCTTACTCGTCAATTAACACCAGATGATACCTCGATCCTGCTAGGAGATTTGAACTTATCAGAGTATGAACCTCAAATCAATGCTACTGATGGGACAGTGCGTCTGTATAACCGCAAAAATCAGACTATCATAGACGAAGCCATCTATCAGCAGATAGTACAATTCCTCCGTCGGATGCACGATATCAAGCGCAAGGTGATCATAACCAAGACCGAACACGATCGAGAGTATATGATCTCAAAAGAAAGACGCGCTCAAAGATACGCCCGGCGAAAAAAACAAGAAAAGTCATCGTTGTTCCCTATCGTTTCTGCTCTTTGCAATCACGAAGGGTTCAAATATAATTCAGACACTGTGTGGAATGTAAGAGTATTCGTATTTTACGATAGTCTGAAACGCATTCAGAAATTGACTGAAGCGCGACAGCTGGCGGCAGCATTGTACGCCGGTACAATTGAAAAAAAGAGCATCAGCGATGATGCTCTTAATTGGCTGGGAAGTCTCGAATGAGGCTTCCTTTTTCTAATTCTATGAAAAGGAGAGAAAACACATGAATATGGAGAACTTCCTGCTGGAGTCTTTTGACCTGGCATCCATTTTCGACATCACCACTGGTGAGCTGTATGCACTCTGCGATCAGATCAAGGACGGCACTCTGGAGAACACTGTTGACTCCAGCGACGTAACTGGTAAGCAGGGTATGCTTCTGGCTTCCCTCGACCGTAACAAGGCTGCGACCATTACTTGGAACAACGCATATCTGGTTGCAGGTCTGCTTGCTGCTCAGGCTGGCACCGACATCGAGGAGGCTTCCGAGGACAACAAGATCACTGTCCCGAACTTCGAGCGCGTTTCCTGCGACTCTGACACCACTGCTAAGCTGACCTACGTTCCGGTTGGCGCTACTGGCGCAGAGGTTGCACGCGTCTGGCGTGTAAACAAGGACGCTACTCAGGGCGATGAGCTGACCGTAGTTGCTGACGCTCCGGTTAAGGGCAAGTCCTTCACCGTAAACGCAGCTGAGAAGACCATCACCTTCGCAGCTGACGACTTCAAGAAGGGCGACGAGATCTACGTATCCTACGAGCACGAGATTACCGTTGGCCGTAAGATCTCCAACGTTGCTGACCACTTTGCGAAGAACGCTCGCATTCTGGTTGACTGCACCGTTGCCGAGAAGTGTGACAACAACATCAAGCACCACGCAATTCTGGAGATGCCAGTTGCCAAGATCGACGGCAACTACTCTCTGGAGGTTGGCGACGAGCCGGCTGTTCACGCATTCTCTGCGAAGACGCTCGTCAACGTTTGTTCCAAGGACAAAACCCTGTGGAATATGTATCTGGTAGCCTAATCAGATTTTCCCGGGAGACCTTCGGGTCTCCCTTCATTATATATAGAGGTGTCGTCAAGAGGAAAGACAGCGGAATTTGACTCCGCCAAGAGAGGTAACGCTCTCGCTCGTTGGTTCGAATCCAACCATCTCTGCCATACGCGAGTGTAGGCTAATTGGTAGACTGGGAATCTCCAAAATTCTCCGATCTTCGTTCGAATCGAAGCGCTCGTGCCAAATTTATTAAGAAAGGAACATATTATGTCCGAATACTTGAACGCAGTCTGCAAAGTCTGCGGCAAAAAATATCACCATTGCGCGAAATGCGAACAAATAGGCAGCTGGCGTGCTGTAGCCTGCTCCCCAGAATGCTGGAACATCTGGGTTGATGTTGTTCGCGAGCGCATCGCCGCAGAGGAAGCGGCAAAAGAACCGGTAGCAGAGGCTCCAATTGAAGAGACTGCTCCGACCACCTATGAGGATTTGCGCACTGCTGAAGGAGTTTAATGCGCGAATGTAGGCTTGTTAACCGAGGAATTGCAACTTTATCCTCGGTTTCTTTTCACTTAAACAATAAAACCAAAATTTCAGATCGGAGGCGGTCCCCCATGGCTCTGGGTAATTTTAAGCCATTTCAGACAGTGAAAATCAATAGTTATACGCAGCTCGACATTGTGCCATACGACTCGATTGAGTCTCTGACGTTCGAGAAGTGCAAAGACCCGAAGGAAACGCTCGGCAGCTTCTATGCTCGAAAAGAAAAGAAGCCGCAGATTATGATTAACGGCGGCCTGTTCAATATGCAGACTGGCCATAATGTCATGTCTTTTGTCTGCGAGGGTAAAGAACAGAATTATCAGAACGGCTTTACTGGAATGGGTATTCTCCCCGGCCTTCCAAATCTGCTTCAGTACGGAGTAGACAAGGCCTGCAAGTGGCAGTATTTCATGACGGCGTACCCGATGCTCGTTATTAAGGGCAAGGTAAACACGGATTACGGCAATGCGTCGAGCCTGAATTACAAGACTTTGCGTTCTGGTATTGGCGTCCGTGACAACGGCGATCTTCTCATTCTGACGGTAGACAAGCCGGGAATGCTCTTTGCTGATATGGCAAAGATTTTCGTACAGTACAACGCGCTGTTTGCGATGAACCTTGACGGCGGCGGTTCCGTAAGAAAGATGCACGAGGATAAAATAGTGAATACGCCGACCGAGAACCGTGCAGTCGATAACGTTTTCTGTGTTTATCTGAGAGAAGATCCGCTCGCGAAGCTGGCTGACAAGGACGAGATTTCGCCTTGGGCGCGGCCATATGTCGAGCGCATGATTGAAGACGGTATCATGCAGGGAGACACAAACGGCAAATTCAGGCCCAAAAACCCTGTAACTCGCGAGGAACTTGCGATCGTTATTGCGAGAACCCTCGAAGTGATGGAATCTTAATTATGAGAATTTTAAGTCTGGATTAGTCGTCTCTTATCACTGGCTGGGCTGTTTTTGACGACGGAAAGTATGTCCGTCATGGGATGATAGACCGCCACACGGACAAAGACAGCAAAGGCCGCTTCATCAACATGTGTTTTGATATTCGCGACCTGCTCAGAAAATATCAACCAGACCATGTGGTAATAGAAGACATAATGTACAAGAGGTCTGCGCAGGCAGTCATTCTTCTGGCTCGTCTGCAAGGCATCATCATGGGATATTGCGATATGCTCAACATCCCGTATACGGTATACTTGCCGTCTTAGTGGCGCAAGGTGCTCGGCTTTAAGCAAGGGCGCGTCACTCGCGAAAATCTGAAACAGCAGGCAATTGACCTGATTCGCGACACCTATGATCTGTCCGTTCAAACGGACGAGGCCGACGCACTCTGTATTGCGATGGCCCATCTCAAAAACATGGAGGAAAAATAAATGTCGAAGAAAACTGATATCATGGCGGCGCTGACCCCGAGCGTGGAGTCTGTTGAGAAGGAGTTCAGCATCAATGGCACTGTACTCAAGGTGAACATCAAGCCGTTTATGACTCCCAAGATGCGTGCTGCTATTGTCAGTGACGTATGTAATCACGTAGACGACGGCGACGGCCGCAATTATGGTCTGCTTGATTTTGCTTTCCGCAGCGCTCTGGTTAGATATTGCACTGATCTGAGTGTTTCGCTCGATGGAGGATTTGAAGCTGCGCTCCTTTATAGAACCGATCTCTACGATCTCGTCCGCGCGACTGTTGGATATGCCGCTGTTGGTGAACTGCAGGACAGCTGTATTCGCCAGCTTGCCGCAACCATTCAGACTGAGCAGGTACTGATGCACTCCCTGTCTCAGTCGAATCCGTTTGATCGTGTTGCTGACGCGATCACTGACCTGCTTGGCGGTCTGAAGAATGTAGTGACCAACATTGATGTTAACACTGCTAAGGCTCTGCTGTCTGGCGGTATTGATGACGACACGGTGTCGAACCTTGTACACGGCATTTTCGGAGTAAATGGAGAGGAGGACGATATTGATGGGACGCCAGACTTAGATGAACAAGCTGACATCTCCGGAGCTGACGAAGCAGATAAATCCGGAGAACATCCAGCTGATGAATGATTTTCTGGAGTACCTCCGTTCTCTGAAGCGCAGTGAGGGCACTATTAAAGGATACAAGAGCGATCTGCTTATTGTGTTTACCTATGTGCTTCAGAACTGCGGGAACAAAGCGTTTACCGAACTGAAGAAGCGCGAAATCGTCTCCCTTTAGAACTGGATGATCAACGAGAACGGCAACTCTCCTGCTCGTGTACGCCGAATCAAGGCTGCCCTGAGCTCCCTCTCGAATTATATCGAAAACATCCTCGATGATGAATACGAGGACTTCCGCCCTATCATTCGTAAGATTGAGAACCCGGCGAACGTTCCGGTTCGCGAGAAGAGCGTATTCTCCACTGACGAGATTGAGACTATTCTCACTCGCCTGACTGAGGAAGGCAAGTATCAGATTGCTTGTGCGCTCGCTCTGGCGGTATACAGCGGCCGACGCAAAGCTGAACTTCCACGCTTCAAAATTGACTGGTTCAAGCCGGAAAATGTAGTTTTTGACTACTTTTACTGCACGCCGGAGAAGGTTTTGACTAAGGGTGCAAAACTGATAGATTGCTATGTAATAAAATCGGGTTTTGACCCTTACCTTGAACGCTGGATTTCGCAGAGAAAAGCGCTCAACATCAATAGCGAGTGGCTCTTTGTAACGCGCGATGACAAGGGTTATAAGCAGGCTTCGGCAGACACGCTTGACAGCTGGGCTCAGACGATTAACCGCTTCACGGTTAAACCGTTCTATTGGCACTCGATGCGACATCTGTTTGTATCCAACCTTGTTCGCGACGGTATGTCCGAAAGCGACATCACCGATGTAGTTGGTTGGGCCAACAGTGCGATGGTTCAGGTTTACAACGACGTACCCGCAACCGAGCGATTGAGCAAGTTCTTCGAGAACAAACGCGCGGCGGAGGCTGAGCAGAACGCAAATGCGTAACGGAGGTGCTGTATGAAGACCTTCAAAAGTGTCGCGGCGCTTAAAGCCGCGGCTGAAAAAGCCTGCAAGAAGACACTGAACGATCAGATCAAGTATCTAGTCGAAGAGAAAATTGGAGAGAAAGTTGACGAGCTTGTATACGAGAGCTATTCCCCTGTTATTTACGAGCGCCGCGGCGGTCTTTCTGATACATTTGAGTCTCGTATGGTCGGAGCGTATACGATCAATATTTACGATTCCGAACCAGCAAACGAGTCAGTCGAAGGCTATCCCCTGCCGCCTCATGGAGTCCTGGCCCAGTGGATCAACGACACCGGTGTGCCGAATGTGTTTAATGGCAAGGACTACCCATGGATGCATCCGCGTCCATTTTACGATGAAGCTATCGAAGAACTCGATGGTTCTGCCGAGCTTATTTCTGTAGCTCGCGCCGGCTTTTTAGCCAATATCTGAGGGAAACCTCACAAAAATCTTAAAAATTCAAGGAGAAAACCGAATGGATATTATCAATCTGGAGAAGATTATCAGCGAAACCACTGATCCCGCGACCTATCAGTATTTCAAGGGTCTGAAGGAGCGCCGCATTATTTTTAATGCTGACGTTGACGAGTATATTGTCGAGAATGCAATGATCCCGCTTATGGAGATGGACAATGATGGCACGGGCGAACCAATCACCATCATTTTGAACACTTACGGAGGTTCGCTGTGGGACGGCATGCCGTTCTGCGACATTATTGATAATCTGAAGACTCCGACAACCATTCTGGTGACCGGCCACGCCTACTCGATGGGCGGCTATTTTCTGATGGCCGGATACAATAACCCGAACGTAACCAAGAAGTGCTTCAAGCATTCCACTGCTCTGATCCATGACGGATCGATTGAGCTCGAAGGGTCGAATTCAAAGGTGAAGGATACTTTGAAGTTCACCGAGCAGTATGAGGAGCAGCTCAAGGAGTACGTTCTTTCCCATTCCAAGATCAGCGCTAGAACCTACAACCAGAAGAAACGCAACGAATGGTTTATGGACTCGGTAGAGATGCTGAAGTATGGTCTTGTGGATGAGGTAATCTAAATGAAGAAATTCTATGACACCTGTGCTCTGCTGAATGCCGGTGAACGCGCATTCGCGGAGCCTTTTTACATCTCTGTTGTTACGCTGCGCGAAATCGAAAGTATTAAGACGAACCGAAGCAAAGACGCCGAGGTTAAGCATAAAGCCCGTAAGGTAACTCGTCTGCTGAACAGTCATCCAGAGATGTATAAAGTTGCGAACTATGCGACTAAAGCTCCGGCGACAAAGCTTTCGATATATGATGGGGCTCCTGATTATATGATCTGCTACGATGCGTTCCAGACAAAAAGCATTGAACCGATCGTGTTTGTGACCGACGATCTTTCGTGCCGATGCATCGCCCGCGACGTTTATAGGTTGGAAGTAACCTCTTCTGATGTCGAGGACGATATCTACACAGGCTATATTCAGTTCAACGGTACGGCCGACGAGATTAACGATTATATGGAACAGCTGAATACTGACAGCCTCTTCCCTAATCAGTATCTCATCCTGACGGATGTAGATACTGGGAAGTCTACCGAGATGCGTTTCGATGGAGAGAAGTTCGTTGAACTGCGCCTGCCGCCGTCCAATTATTTGAAGGGTAAAAATTCTCTGCAGAGATGCGCCCTCGACCTTCTGATGAATAAAAACATTGAGATTGTGGCTATTCTCGGAACTTATGGTAGCGGCAAGTCTTATCTGACCACCAGAATGGGCCTGTATCATGTGAACGAAAAAGGAAATCAGGCGAAAATGCTCGGCATTCGAGAGCCATCTGGCGAAGGAGCGCCGGTCGGATATCTGAAGGGTACTCTTGAAGATAAGACTCGCAACTTCTTTTTGCCGCTTGAGCAGCAGCTTAACGGCGGCGAATTCGAGCTTGAAAGCTTGAGGCAAAGAGGTGTATTGGACACCAATATCCCATATTACATGAAGGGCACGACCTACAACGATACGATCATGGTTGTCGACGAGGCGGAGGATCTCACCGAAGCAGAGATCCGTCTTGTGGGTACTCGCCTTGGACAGAATAGTCGTATCTTCATGAGTGGCGACTATGGCCAGTCTCTGATTGATAAGACCGCGAACAATCCGTTGGTCAAGATGTGTAATGAACTGCGTGGCGAGAAATCGTTTGGATGCATTTATCTGGATGAGGACGTTCGCAGCAGTGCAAGCAAGCTGTTCGCGGAACTTTTTAAATAAAACATAACGGCCGCGCCTCCCCGCGGCCATTTTAGGCTATAAGGAAGGTGAAATATTATGGCTGATTTGGGCGTAACAGTTGAATTCAAGCCCGACACTACGGAGCTTGATAATAAGATTGCAGCCCTTCAGAAGCTTGAGAAGATCCCGGTTCCTATTGATGCCGAGAAACTGACTAGTAATGTGCAGAAAGCAATCAAAGCTGGGGCTAACACACCTCTCAAGATCAAAGTTGATACATAGAGCATTACATCACAGGTGAAGGCTGCGATTGCTGCGGCCGGTTCGAACCAATCCGATAACGGGTCGAAGTCTTACAAAGGAAGTTCAGGCAAGACTTCGACCACTTCTACTTCGAGAGGTTCAGCAAAAAGCTCGACTTCATCTGCTAAGAAAGGTGCTACGGAAGCTGAGAAGGCTATCAAACGTGCGGAAAGATAGGCTGCCGGTTTAAGACAGACAATGTCGTATCTGGAATCCATGAAGACCCCGGTCGACTCTTCGTCAATCAAAACCGCTGAGTCAGCGATGAAGAAGTTTGATGCGGCCACTAAAGGCACTGCAGAAAGCATGAACGCTTTGAAAGAGGCTCAACAGGCGATCAATATTGCCTTTTCACGCAATGGTGTTCGAGCCGCTGAAAAAGCGCAAATGTCTCAGCTGAATGTAGATCAGATCAGCTCGAAGTTTGGAAAACTTAAAAAGGGACACATTATAGATTAGGAGAGCGTAAAAAATCTTGATAGTCTGCTCGGAAAATACAGAGCGGAGAAAGACTTTACGCCAGCTAAATACGATTTAGAGAAGCAGATCAAAAAAGCTTGGACGACAGCAGAACGAACAAATTCTGATGCGGCTGTTCAGAAAGCAATCGCGAGTGCACAAAAACAAGCGAATATGATCCAGCAGATTAAAAATCGAGGCACTCTAGGAGAATATGACTGGAGTGGCTACGAGACTGCAAAGAGCGCTTTGGATGCTATAGTATCTGGAACCGATCAGGCGGCTGCTGGAACCAACAGATTGGCTTAGGTAGTTGAAAATCTTGGTTCGATATACACAGAAGTGAGTGCTAAGGCAGGAATCACTGAATCTGCCAACACAGCAACTGTTCGTACTCAGCGTCAACAGGAGCATCTGGCCAACATATATCGTCAAGCGAGTGAGTCAATCAGGAATAATCCGAAGGTACAGAACTCGTATTTGCGAGGCGAACTTGAAGATATCATGAAACGCGCAGCTAATCCTGGAGACAGTGATTCCGTCGAAGGCCTTCAGCGTGATCTTGCTGCTGCTCGTAAGAGCATGGAAGAGCTTGGATTAACCTCAGAGACTCTTGGATAGAGACTGACTCGTTTATTTAAGGACCATTTCAACACCGCTGTTGCGATGGCCGGTCTTCATTTGCTCCAGAACAGCCTGCAGCAAGTGCTTCAGAATGTAGTTGATGTCGATACCGCGATGACCGACCTGAAGAAGGTGTCGAACGGTACGGACGCCGATTACGCGAATTATCTCGACAGCGCAGCAAGTCGAGCAAAAGATCTTGGCGCTTCGATGACTGATGTCATCGGGGCAACTTCTGAGTTTAGCCGACTCGGATATAACTTAGATGACGCTTCGAATCTTGGCGATTGGGCGACCAAATACATGAACGTGTCGGAGTACACGAACATTGAAGATGCGGCGCAGTCACTTGTTTCCACTCTGCAAGGTTTCCATCTTTCTGCCGATGAAGTTGGAAGCGTTGTAGACCGTTTTAATGAGATCGGGAACTCATACGCTATTTCTTCGGAGGGTTTGGGCGAAGCCCTGAAACGATCGGCAGCCGCATTAGCCGCAGGCGGCAACTCATTAGATGAAAGTCTTGGGTTAATTACAGCGGCAAACGAAGTGGTAGATCTTTGCCACGCGGCGTAGTAATACGTGCGCAAGCAGATTGGTAAAACGGTCAAAGGCTGGCGACAGCAGAGACCGTGGGTAGAAATATCCGTAGAGACTGCGGGGTTCTGATGGTAACATCGGAGCTGAACCAATCCACCCCACTCCTCTAGGAAGGGTGTAATATACAGTCCGGACTCACGCAATAATGAAATGAAACGTGAGAGTAAGGCCGAAAGACCTTGCCGCCGCTTTGCGGTCAGATTAGTGGTTTATCAGCGCTAACAAGTAACAGAATGACAAGATCCTGATACAGTGGGTGAATCCATGCGCCCAGCCGCATAGTAATATGCGAGCAAGCAAATGGCTATATCGGTTAAAGGCCGGAGACGGTTCAGACCGAGGAAAGATTAAAATTTAAGATTTACTTTTTCTTCTTTTTAATGTATAATTAAAGTTGAAAGGGTGAGAAGCATGAAAAAAAAGAGAACTATCATATTATTAGCTATCGCGGCTATGTTTATTTTTGGCAGTTGTGGAAAAGATGCAACTAAAGAATCTGAATCTACCAAAAATGAATCGCCAACCACAACATACACTGTTGTAGATGAATCTGAAATACAGCCCGATTCGGAAACCATGGAAATGCCTCTGGAAGTCACATTCAAATCTAAAGAATATGAAGAATATGAAACGGTCTCTGATTTATGCTTTTATTTCAATATTAAAAATACATCCAGCAACAATTTGACTTCGCCGCTTTTAGGTGCGGATTTATTGGACTCGGATGGGAATATTGTTTCCAGTCAAGGCTTTACACACATGGGTGTCTTAACTCCGAATCAGCAGTTTGAGGGGACTTTGTACCTTGACAGTGATGCTTCTGGTTGGGATAAAAGAGAGGACATTTCCGCAATCAGGCTTGTGTATTATGCGGAAGGTGACAGTGATTTAATCCCGTTAGATAACCCAATTACTGTTCCAATAACTTAAATTTTAATATCCGTAGAGACTGTAAAGCCCCGCTTGGTAACAAGCGGGGCTTCGCCATTCCCCCGTTCCGGGGTGAAGATACAGTCCGAACTCGCGCTATAATCTAACAACGAAACGCGAGAGTAAGGTTAAACGACCTTGCCGCCGCTTGAGCGGTCAGTAGGCGACCCGCCGAAAGTAACAGATTGACATGGGCTAAAACATTAAGTATGTATCTCCGAGCCGCCAAAGAAGATGCGGAACAAGCTGGCCTCGAAACAGACGGAATGGCAAATTCGGTAAGCGAAGTCAGAGATACCATTAAATCATTGACTCACGGCAAAGTTGATATCATGTCCGATGCAGCCGGAACTCAATTCAAGAGCACCACACAAATTATGCGCGAAATCGCCGGCGTCTATGACCAGCTTAGTGACGTTGATAAAGCCGGATTGCTCAAAACCATCTCGGGAAAGAGAATGGCTAACACAACCGCCGCCCTTATCCAGAACTGGTCGACGGTTGAAGACGTAATCAAATCCACACAGAACGCTGCAGGCTCTGCAGATGCCGAGAACGAGAAATACCTCGACTCTATTGAAGGTAAACTCGCACAGTTCCAAGCTCAGTTCCAAGAAACGAGCACCAATATTCTCAGCTCAGGGCTTATTAAAGGCACGATTAGTGCCGGGAGCGGTTTCCTTGGCTTCCTAAATTTGATCACCGAGAAATTAGGTGCGATCCCGGGCCTAATTGCCCCGCTGACCTCGGCCTTTCTTACTATGAGTGGGAAATCCATATTCGGAAAGGCAAACACTTCTGGCGGTGTTCTCAATACATTAAAGACGTCGCTTACAAATGGCGGAGCGTGGCAATCTATTAAAGATTGGGCTACATCTGGTCAGAAAAAGGCTGTTTCTGATTACAAGACCTTGCTGTCTTATATCAAGGGCGGCCAGACTCTTACGGGTGTAGATTTCGAAAAGATGTTCTCAGGGGCATCCGCTCAAACCAGGTCGTTCGCAAAGAGTCTTGATGTAGCTGGAAATTCTTATTGTCAGCTGAGGGATCAAGCAAAAGCTTTCACTCAGGAACAGATAAAATCAAATTCAATCACTTCAAAGCTCAAGGGTGCTTTTTCTGGACTGGGAGCTATGTTTGTTCAGATGGCCGCCATTACTGCTATTAGCTATGCTATCGAAGCTATAGCTGACGGTATAGATAAAATGAATATGAGTGCGAAGGAAGCTGCCGAAGTAACTCAAAACGTCATTTCTAATTACGAAAATGCTAACAATGAAATCGAGAAAAACATTTCTTCTGTCGAAGATCTTAGATCTCGATTTGACGAGCTTTCTAAAGGTGTATCCGACAGCGGAAAAAATATTTCTCTTTCGGCCGATCAATATAAAGAATACCAGGATATCGTTTCTAAGTTAGTAGATATCAATCCGTCTTTGATTCGCGGATACAATGATGAACAGCAAGCTATCATTGACAAAAACAACGCTATTCAGCAGACAATTACCCTTCTAAAACAGCAGCGTATGCAAGAAGCTCGTGACACAGTCTACGGCGGCACCGGAACAAATGACGGGCATAAAAAGAACTATGAAGCGGCTTATATTGATTTTCAAAACCAGTATAAAACTGCCAAATCTGGCATGGACGTTGTAGACAATGATATCTTCAACTATTTAACGCGCGTACAGACAGCAATGTCTAAAGCTGGGGCATCCCAGTCTAAAGAGTTTGCTAACATTATTTCTAATGCTGTCGGTATGAGTTACGACGAATACGTTGATAAAATCAAGAAAGAAACGAACGGAACTCGGGAAGTTACATGGCTTGATTATCTCAGCGATAATGACGAGGCTCTCGGAAGAAACTTCGGCAATATTCTTGGTCAACTCAATCAGATTCATGGAATGACAAACGACTTGTCTTCTGATGGAGAAGCTCTGGCTCAATCGTGGCAATCTGCCTCTGCTTCTGTTGACGCGGCAAGCAGTTCTTTCCGGCAGATGCTGCAGGCATCGTATGAGGCGAGCAACCTGTATCAATCTCTTTCTGATGATCAAAAGAACTTCTTGAGTCAATATGTTGAGACTATTGACACAGATGCGTTGTATGATGCCGGAAATCCTGACGTTGCGATGAAGTATGCGAACGCTATGCTTCAAGTGGTCAAGAATACAAAAGCTGGAAGTGAAGCCGTAGAGAAATATAACGACTTGCTTTCTAAGCAGGATGAAATGCCTTATACGGATTATATCCGAGAGATGGGCGATGTCATTAACTCCACTCGCGATGAACTTTCGAAATATCTGAGTGACGATGAATTGAATGCTATTGACCTTTCGAAAGTATTTGGTTTAGATCAGTTTCAATCAGATATGTATTCGATGCGGCAAACCATCCGAGAGAATTTTAAGGGTTTATTTGATGGTGCTGAGTTTGACGGAACCTCTTTGGAGGATATGCTTGGCGGTTTGAACCTTGAGGAGCTTTCGCGAAATCAACTGTCGGCGTTGAATTCCGCCTTAATTGATACTGGTGATCGTGCATCAGAATTTGCAGTGCGGCTTGCTGCGTTGGCTCAAGTTGGAGCTCTTCCCGAAGCCCTTGATGCGATTTCGAAATCTCTGGAAACTCAGTCTGATTCGCTTCAAACAGTTTCTGGAGCTCTACAGGATTATGAGACTGCTATGGAAGGTATTACCGACCATGTGCAGGATCACGAGAGCATGGTTTCCATTTATGATGATTTTGCCGAAGCCGTAAACAAAGGCCAAATCAACACGGAAGAAGCTCGCAATCAGATGGATCTACTGATTGGCAAAGTTGTTAGTCTTGATGAAGCTCGTCAGTGGGTAAAAGACAATGAGGGCCTTTTCAAGACGGGTACTGATGAAGATAATGTGGGACAAGACCTGACCGGGGCACTTAATACGCTTCATTCTAAATACAATCAACTTAGCGAAGATAAGAAATCTCTTGTCGACGGAATGATGAATGTAGACTGGGATACCGGTTCTATTCAAGTAGCCCAGCATGATGTTGTGGCACTCGCGGATGCCTTCGGAATTTCTTCTGCTTCGATGCAGCAAGCACTTGATCTGATTTCTACTTACGGTGACTACGCCCCGAGAACGGTTTCTTCTGTTACTTCTGATATTAAAACACTGAACGACAGCGTTTATAGTATGAAGCAAAAGATCTCAGAGGCAGATCAGGCTACCACTAAGGCGTGGGATCATATGGGTGCAGGGGCTAAAACAGCTCTTGAATCTTTGACTGAAGGTATGGACATTGATATTACTTCGATGTCTGTTACGGAGATGGATGAACTTGTCGCCTCCATGAATAGCTTCAAGGCGAGTATCGGTGGTGAGACTCCAACTTTTGACTCTCTGAAAGCTTCTCTGGAAAGCGTCAAAACCGCAGCTGGAGATGCTGCGGCAGAGGTCACCAGATTGAGCGATGGCGGTTGGTCAATTGATGTATCTGACATTAGTGCATTTGCATCCAGTCTTGGAACGACTGAAGATAAGGCGCGGATTGTATTAAATACATTAGCTCAGATACGAGATGAAAATGGAAATCCAATTCAACTTACAATTGAAGGCAACACAGTCGACGCAGAGCAGAAAGCTAGTGCTATAGATGAAGCCCTTGCCCCTATTGAAAAAGAGCGTCATGTGAATGTAAACACCTCAGAAGCTAACAGCAAGATCATTTCTACTATTGGGCTTATGAACTGCATTCATGACAAAACTGCGACCATTCGTATAAATACAATTCAAACGACAAGGACTGAAGAGCAAACCAAGAAGGATGTTCACAGTCGGAGAACTGGAAACCAAGGTTACTCCGGCCGCGTTGGCAAGATGACCCAGTACGCTTCTGGCGGTAATGCTGTCGGCGGCAAAACACTTGTAGGTGAACTTGGTCCTGAGCAATGGATTTCTCGAGATGGTAAACATAGCAAGTTTGTCGGTCTTCACGGTATGGAAGTTATCGATACGAAGCCTGGCGACGCTATTGTTCCTGCTAATCTGACTGCTGGTTTGATGCATGGCGGTATCCCCCATCAAGCATATAATATTTGGGGTGGCGTTAACGCAAGCAATCCACTCAAAAATATGATCAAAGCAAACGGAGGAACATTCACTGATTATAAGTCATCGAATTCTAAGTCTCAAAATCCTTCCAATAGCAAAGCAACAACTGTCAAGGCTAATGTAACCGCAGATACTTCAAAGCTCGACGATGCAATGAAGGAGTCTCTGGACAAGATCAAAGAAGAAGTCGAGGACATCATCGGCCAGCTCGAGCACAAGATTTACCTGCTTGAGGAGCAGCACGGCGATCCACTTCAGATTGTAGCTTATTATAAGCAGATTCAGGATGAAGCCAAGAAGGCCGCCGACAAGTTCCGTGCTCAAGGGCAGAAAGATTCCTCGGAATACGTCCGGAACATGCAGAAGCAATGGTGGGAAGCTCATGACGCCATCATCGACACGATGAAGGACATGTACGACAAGATTACGTCGGAACATGAAAACGCCATCAAACTTCTCGAAAATCAACTCGACCGTGCGCTTGACACTGATAAGATTAACAAAGCATATCAGCGAACCGTTCGCTTAAAGGTTGACACTAAACAGCTGAACAGTGTCCAGTCCATCATGAAGGAAACTTCTACGGCTGCGGCCAACTCTCTTGTTAATCTTGGTCTCGGCTTTGGCTCTCTGGCAAGTGCCATGGCATCTGCTCAGCGTGTTATCAACTCGCTGCAGCCGGTAACGGTGGACATCATCTCTTCTTCTATCGACGGCGACGCGATCGAAGACTACATGAATCAGACCATCGAGCACTACCGCGCAATGCAGGAAAACATTCACAAGGAAGCAGACTACTATCGTTCGCAGGGTTATTCTGACCTTAGCGATGAAGTCAGCGAGCTTTCTGACAAGTGGTGGGAATACGAGGATGCCGTCAAAGACGTTAAGCAGAAGGTCGTAGACTATCTGTCTGATATTGTCGATAAGGCCAGCGAGTCTGTCGACGAAATCCAAGATGTGCTCAGCACATTCAAGGATGCGGCGAAGGAATACTCAACAAACGGAGGTTTCATTTCTGTCGATACCTTCCAAGAAATCAGTAAACTCGGTCTTGAATATATGGGCTACCTGCAAGACGAGAATGGACTGCTGGCTATCAACGAGGAGAAGATCAACAACGTCATCAAAGCAAAGACGGAGCAGATGGCTCTGGAAACCGCGATGGCGTATGTGGAGCAACTTCGTCTGGCCCTGCAGAAGGACAGCATCGAAGACCTGAATCAGCTGCTGTCGGCAACGGCTGACCTGACCGAAGTCCAGTGGGGTTCGGTTTACGCGCAACTTGCAATGTTGGGTCTTACTGAAGACGGATATGCAGCGGCGGTTCAAAACATCAGCAACTACCGCAGTATGATGTATAACGCGCTTTCTGGCGTTGGCCTCGACTTTGATGATGCAAAAGACGGCATCGACGAAATCTACGAGTATGTCAAGGAAATGATTAAGGACAACGTTGACCGTCAGGTTGACGCCCTTGGAGAATTGAAGGACAAATACGCGGAGATTATCGACCTCAAGAAGGAAAGTCTGCAGGCGTCCAAGGATGAAGCAGATTATCAGGACGAGGTTGCTGACAAGGTTAAGGAGATGGCAAAGCTCCAAGAGAAGATTAACGCTCTTGCTCTGGATGACAGCCGTTCGTCCGTTGCAAAGCGCAAAGAACTCGAAGAGCAGCTGGCTGACGCCCAGAAGGAACTTAGCAAGACTCAGGCGGACGAAGCCTACGATAAGCAGACTGACAATCTGGATAAGATGCAGGAGGCTTACGAGAAGCAGAAGGACGCCGAGATCAAGAAACTGCAAGAGTCCATCCAGTCAGCCCAGAAACTCGACGACGCAGCGAGAAAATATATCCGCGAAAATTGGGGAACTCTGTACGACACCCTTTACAAGTGGAACTACGAGTACGGTTCACATCTCTCGACGGAGCTCGAGAGCAGCTGGGACAAAGCGCTGAAGGCGGCCAAGCAGTACGGCGACTACCTCACTGCGCTGGATGCTGTTGGTTCAAGTGGTTCGAGCGCGAACAAGGCCGGAAGCTCCAACATCGTTGGCCCGAGCAACAAATACGCAGACTCTGAAATGAGTAAAGCGAATGGTATTGTCGCGAAGATGCAAGCGAATAGCGAGAAGTGGAAACAAACCAGTTCCCAAAAGGAGCGGGATGCTCTTCATGACGCAAACGAGGAACTCAGAAGAGAACTTGAGTCAAGATACCAGCTTGAAGTAACTTATGACAGTAAAACCGGCACGTGGGGTGTTGACGGAGAGAAAGCAAATCTGTACAACAAGTATTACGGCGTCTACCATAGCGGCGGCGTCGTTGGCGATGCAGGTTCTCTCCGTCAGGATGAGATGCTGGCTGTCCTCCAAAAAGGCGAACTCGTTCTCGACAAGGACAAGCAGAAATCTCTCGACAACCTGATGAAGATTGCATCGGCCATCACGACCGGCATCAACTCGAAGTTCATCTCCCCTTCTGCTCACGTTCTGGATGGTATCAAGGCCGGTTATAACAGAGATGCTGTGCCGACCACGACAAACAATCAGGCCGTGAACATCAGCTTTGGTGACACGATCATCAACGGCGAGAAGGGCGACACGCTCAAGCAGCATGAAGCCATCAACCGCCGCATGGTTAACGAAATCATCAATGTACTCAAGCTCAAGAAATAACAATTACCCGGCGCGGCGTGAAAACGTCGCGCCTTTTATATAGGAGGTGTGAACCCTGTTTAACACCTATGAATTTACGTTCGCGGGCGTCTCGTCATCTCAGTATGGCCTTTACGTCTGCGATTTCGGGAACAACGAAAACGAAGACAACTCCTTTGGTTCTGAAGGAAAAATTGTCGAATCGCGCACGGTCAACCGTATCAAGCCAATTCATCAAGGCGTGAACTATCACGAGGAACCGCTCGAATTCAACCTTGTCTTTGGGACGGACGAACCTCTCGACCGTTTTGATTTGCAGGAAATTCAGCTCTGGCTGACAGGCTATCAAGACTATCAGTGGCTCTCGTTTGATCAGCCGGATATGGAGCCGTATATGTTCCGCTGTCTCGTGACTGAACTCAAGCCGCTTACTGTTGGTTGGGTTCCGCACGCATTTGAGGCGACAATCACCTGCGACTGTCCGTATGCTTATGGGCACACATTCCGCGAGGAATATGTAATCAGTGGTTCGAAAGACATTGTTTTCCGCAACTTCTCTTCTGTTCGGGAATATCTCCGTCCTGAGCTGAAGATCACCGTGAACAGCGGCTCGACCGATTTCTCTATTGTCAACGAGGACGATAACGGCCGTGAGTTTAAGTTCACTGGCCTCCCTGCTGCGGGTTGTGAAATCACAATAAGCAACGAGGGTGGTATCATCACGGAGAAAGGCGGCGCGAATCTCTACGACAAGTTCAACATGAACTTCTTCCGACTGGTACGCGGCGCAAATCATCTCAAAATCACAGGCAACGCGACGCTGACGATCAGTGGCCGCATGCTTTATAACGTCGGTGCGTAAGGAGGGGCTGGAATGTATCTCGATTACAAGAAAATTCAGTTCGACAAATTCGGCCGGCCAGAAGTTCCAAACCTGATTCTTCAGACGAAGGACAGGCGAACCATCGGCATCATCCCGAACGCTATCAACCTCACGATTGACGTTAAGTTTAGCGAACCAAGCGAAATCTCGTTCGATATCCCCTCTTCTTCTGATGGGATTCCGACGCCATTTTACGATCAGGTCGTCGGTCACAAGATTATCCGAACGGAGAACTATGGTGTTTTCCAACTCATGAAACCATCTATCAAGGGTGACGGATTAGAGGAAATTAAATCGGTTACCGGATACTCTATCGAGAAAGAGCTTGAGGGAAAGAAATTCTTTCTGGAGGAAGGCACGTTTAACTTCTGGAATCCGGCCGACCCAGACGATACGGTGCTCGGCCGAGCTCTTGAAGTCTGCCCGGGCTGGTCTGTTGGATATGTTGCTCCATCTCTGATTGGGCGATATCGCACCTTCGACCAGTACGACGACTATGTGCTGACCTTCCTTTATAATAATGCGATGGAAACCTACCGCTGTGTTGTCGTGTTCGACCCATATAAATTGACGATTAGCGCATATGACGCAGACGACGAGGTCTCCACTCTTCCGATTTATCTCGGATTTGACAATCTGGTTGAGGAGCTTTCAGTTGACGAACTCACCGACGAGCTTGTAACCGCAATGAACCCGACCGGCGCGGACGATCTTGATATCCGTGCGGTTAACCCAATCGGCACGAACTGGATTTACGATATCTCCTACTTTATCGAGAACGGCGACATCGAACCAGAACTGGCCGCAAAGTGGAAGGAATGGCAGAAGAGCGTTCTGAACCGACAGGAATACTACAAAGGCCTTGTCGGCATGTAGGCTTCGGCGACCGCTCGTCTTTTAACAGAACAGGCAAAGCTAACTGATTTGAATGGAGAGAAAGACGACCTTACAAACCAGCAGTCGGTAACAGTTCAGGCACTCGCGCTTGAAGTAACTGACAACGGTAAGAAGGAACAGCAGGCGAAGCTTGACGAAATCAACGCCTCTCTGGATAAGAAAAAAGCGGAGATCAAAGCGCAGGAATCTGTTATCGCTGAGATTAAAGATGAACTCGACGCTGACAAAGAAGGCTCCTACCCTGCTCAGATTAAAGCAATAAACGAGGAACTAAAGCTGACCAATGTGTTTACCGCAAAGGAATACGCAACACTCCAGCATTACTTCATCGAGCAGGATTTGTCTGACGAGACTTTTGTCGCCTCTGATGTTGACGCGGCCATCTCTGGTAATACGACGGTTCTGAAGGACTCTAAGTTGTCTATCGCTAACTCCAAACTGGCTCACGTGGACTTCTCTGAGGTCAACAAGACTATGTACACGATTGCCGAGGGCAAAGTAACTTTGACGACCGCATCCGAACTGACCGCAGATATCATCCGCGGCACGCTCGAGTGCAAGCCGGACAACACCTGTATGCTCAGTCTTTACTGCGGAACGATCAAGGTCGGCGACAAAACAAATCCGAGCGGTCTTATCACGATCTCCGGCCAGTTTTCTAATCTCGTGACAGATGTTCATGATGTGGTCGATCAGGAGGTTACAACGCATGAAGGCACTTCCCTGTCCTTTACTCTGCCGGATGCCTCTTGCTACATGACCACGAACGTCTCAGATTATCAGAAATATTCTGTTCAGATGGAGCTTTACGACCATGCGGTAGAGACACTTTCCGAAGTCGCGACGCCGACTTACGAGTTCAGCGTAGACTCTGGCAACTTCATCTTTGCATAGGAGTTCCAGCCATTCCGAAAGGAACTGGAGCTCGGCAAGGGTATTTATCTGCGCCTGCATAACGATGAGGTTATCACGCCTGTTCTGATTGAATTCGAGCTCGACTTCGAGGATCGCGAAAAGCTGTCTCTCACCTTTTCAAACCGCTTTAAGCGACACGACAGTGTTCAGACGCTGAAGAAGATGATTGAGCAGAGCTATTCTTCGAGCCGAAGCTTTGACGCTGCGAAGTTCATTTACAATCAGACTTCCAATCAGGCGTCAAAGGTATCCGAGTTTATGAACAGTTCTTTGGACGCCGCGGCCAATACCATTCTGGGTGCGAAGAACCAATCTGTCCGTATCGACGGCGCGGGGCTTCACATCGGCGGAGACTCGAAATATCAAATCCGTATCGTTGACAGCATGATCTGTATGTCCGACGACGGCTTCAAGACTGCAAAGGTCGCGATCGGCCGCTTTGCTACGGAAGGCCTCGGTGAATACTGGGGTATCAATACAGACATCCTCGGCGGCAAGCTGCTTATCGGTAATAATCTTATCATCGAGGCCCCGAACGACCATGGCATCATGCAGTTCAAACTGGACAGCACCGGCGCGTGGCTTTACAATTCTCAATTCGTTCTGGCAAGCGATAAGGGCGGCAAGTTCTTTATCCATCCAGAGTACGGCATCGCGGCAGGTTCCGGCGAACTGTACACCACCGATGGCACGACTGTCAAACCATCGTTCATTGACGAGGACGGCAACATCATTTTTGACGATTCTGCGGGGATTAAAGACCTGAAGATCCCGAAGAACACAAACTTCTACATCGACGCGACGACTGGCCGCGCATATTTCCGAGGCAATGTTTACGCTGACAACGGCGTGTTCAATGGTACGGTTTACGCAACTGATGGCGAGTTCAGCGGTGAGCTGAAAGGTGCTAAAGGTACGTTTTCAGGAACTGTAAGTGCTGGCACGATTTATGCGTCGAATATTCAAGGTGGTAAAATCTCTGGCACTCTGGAAGCTGATCCACAAGCTGGAGGAGCTCTAAAGGGTGTTAGTCTGGATATCGGTAACGGAAACTTTACGGTCGACTCAAGTGGTAACGTCGTGATTAAAAGTGGCAATATCAGCTGGGGAGCCGTAACCGGCACGGACGAAATCGATCAGAGAATCAATAATGCGCAAAGCACCGCGAATTCTGCGGCGAATGCCGCTTCAGACGCACAAGATGATGCAGATACAGCAAGAAGCAACGTCAAAAAGCTGGCAAACGGACAGACTATTTCAGGTGTGACTGGAACCTTTATCAGCGGTACTACCATCAAGTCTCCAAACATTGAAGGCAACAATATTACTGTTAATGGATACTTTCAGACGAAGGATGGAAGCAGCGTAACCGGCTATATGGGCGCTATGCAAGGCACAGATGCCAATGGAAACACGACCTACGGTGTTGCTCTTAGCTCTGGATGTAGGAGCGGGACAATGACAGAACCTTATGTGATTGTTACCAGCGCCGGTGTTCGTCTGCAAGGAAGCGATGATACCTCTCTTTATGTCGCCGATGGTGGCGTGTATATTCAGAGAGGATCGACTAATCAGAATCTATTCAGCATGACAAGTACTGCCACGTTTGGTTAAGAGGTGATCGTCTATGGCTAAAATTTCTGTTAGTGATATTTACACTGATGGGTTCGACGTATACATCTCAGGCTTAGATACGGGATACCAGTTCTCGGACAGAACAGTAGCATGGTATCTGAATGGTAGCCTTGATGGGTATGGCGATGACCTTCCTGCAAATGCAAGCCGCGGAGGCGATTATTCTTTCACAGGGTTGAGAGCCGGGAAAAAATATACTGTTAAGGCAGTTATTGAATTTACTGATCATTCCGGGTATCGCCCTGTAACACTCACAAAGAGTATTACCACCGAGGAAGAGCCGATACAAATCGAACCGTGGAACTGGGATATTTCAAATGGGAGTTACACAAATGGGAAAGCATATTTGACAACCAACTCTCTAAAAGCATTAACAAGTCGTGGCCCCACAACAGATTTTTCGTATCTTGTGTGGAACGATCTGTGTGAAAAAATCTCAGAACTCAGATAGGCAGCAGGTTATTCCTCATGGGATGATTATTATGCTGATTTTGGCTCAACAACTATGAGCCGAGCTGGCCAGAAATTAACAGCTGTTCGTTTTAATTCTCTGCGCAACAACTTAAAAGCTGTACGAGATAGCGGGATTAACGCTGTTTCTAAAGGGGACAAAGTTAAGGCGACTTACTTTACCACAATTACCAACACCATCAATGCCGCAATTAAAAACCTATAAGGAGAACTAGAGAATGAACTCTCAGGAAATCATTTCGAATATTGCGCTCATCCATAACAAGCTCGCCGAGATTTCTGTTCGGGGCGATGATGTACTTCGTATGGCTGACGCGCTTCAGACTTGCCGCAATCTTGTGGCGGTACTTTCACAGGCTGAACATGACGCAAGCGAGCAGGCCGCTGACTAAGCGGTCAGAAAGGCGGTGAACACATGTCTAACTGTCTTGAGTCACCATATAAGCTGCCGACCGTCTCATTTGTAGGCGGCTCGACACAGGAACTTGCGTTTCACACGTACTTTGAAAACAATGGCCGGCCGCTGAGCATGAGTGGCTGCGTCGGGCATTTCTCTATTGTGGAATACCTTGACCGCTCCCTTCCTCTGCTCAGCAAAACTATGACGATCACCGAGAGCCCAGTTGACGCGACGGACAACATTCTTCGCGTGGAGCTGGAGCCATCCGACACAGTCGACATGGTCGGCAAATACATTTATCAAGTTACCATTAAGGGTGATCACGGGGACGTTGACATCCCTTATCAAGGTATATTGTACGTAACGCAAAACATTGACAAAACTATTATTTAAGAAAGGGGAATTCTTACGAATACTAAGTATTTCTTGAACCTCGTCGCGGGCAACGTTTTCCGCAGTAAAGAGGAGCCGGCAATTCCGGCAAAGTATTACCTCGGTCTGAGTACGACTGCTCCGGATCTGGACGGCCAGAACGTAACGGAGCCTGCTACGGATGCAGGCTATGCTCGTGTTGAGCTGACTACTCTGAGCGCACCAACGGATGGTCTCGTTACCAACCAGCAGGCCGTTAACTTCGAGGAGTCCACTAACAACTGGGGTACGGTTACGCACTTTGTTATCTTCGATGCAGCCGAAGCCAACACCGGCAACCTGCTGATGTATGGTGAGCTGACTACTCCGCGTACCGTAGAGACGGCGACCATTATGACCATTAAGGAGAATTATCTCAAGCTGTCGGTTCAGAACCCCGCCTAACTGTAAGATAAGGGGAACAACATGAAGGATTACAAACTTTATCTCAGGCGCGACCGAACGATTGACATCAATCTAATGACGAGGTCGCGGCTTACCGAGTGCAATCTCAACATATCCTCTATCCCCTTCCGCGAAATCATCGAAGCATACGACGCAATCATCGTAGACAGTCATATCGAAGATACCTATCTGCGCGGCTTCTTCAAGGTTGACGAAGGCATGGTTGTTCATTCAGAGATTGATCAGATCATTCGAAACATCATGGAGCGTGGCGAGTCTGCGCTTGTAATTGACAGCCGCGCCGACTTTAGCGCGACCAAAGATATTGATCTGGTGCAGGATGCCGTTCTTATTTCGTGCGGTACAACCGAGCTTCACGCGACCGGTTTTATGAAAGCCGACGACACGATTGTATTTTCTGTGCTCCCGCTCGAGACAGAACTGCGTTATTCGCTGGGCTCGGCGACCAACCTTTTAGAGTTTTCTGTTTCTGATGTCGATACGATCAAGCAGACCTTCCTGCAACCAGAAGTTTCGGTCGAGATTACCAATCTGCCGCTGGAATTCTTGCTCACGTATCATGTCGGAGCAGAGTCAACTCTAGAATTCAATTCTGAGGTTCTCAGCTTGTTTTACGACATTTTTGCTGAAGCAGAAACAGAAATGGCTGTTAACGCTTCCCTGTTGGATATTGAGGAGCATACATCTCTCGGAGCTGTCCAGAATGAGATTGAGCTACGGTCGAATATCACAGAAACTCCTCGGCTCGAAAAGAGAGGAGAGGTCGACGGCCGGATTATCATTGAAGTCAGCGAGCAGTTTAAGAAAATCTGCAACCTTCAGACGTTCATCAATCCGATTGTATTCAGTGCAACGGCTCAGGCGATCATTCGCCGCTATCGTCTTCTGCAGGAAATGGATGACCTCGATGTGGCCACTTTTGATGACATGATGCTCGATGACGTTGACTACGTAACTATTTGAAAGGCGGTGTGAAATGAACCAAACTTCAAATTATGGCCTGTATGTCACGGACGACTCGACCACAAAGTTCAAGGAATGGCGTGAAAAGATGGCGTCCGAGGCCAATTCAAATATGACAAAAATCGACACTGCCCTTTCGGAGAAAGCTGAGCGTAGTAGGACAATCGAGATCACGCTCCTTGCTTCTGGCTGGACTGGCGAGGCCGTGCCATATCTTCAGACTATTACTGTCGAGGGGCTGACGGCTGATGCGAACGGTTCCATTTCGATTGCAAGCGGTGCAACCAGTGAACAGCGTGTTTCTGTTCGCAACGCTATGATTTCCATTGCTTCGCAGTCTGAGAACACGCTTATTCTGAACTGCGACGGGAAGAAGCCTGCGGTGGACATCCCCGCCGTGGTTACGATTCTGGGATAAGGAGGAACAAAATGCCTATTATTTCGAACTTTCCGATGGGCGGCAATACCGATGAAATCGAACAGCTTATCGGAGAGCATAACAAAAGCGCGGAAGCGCATAAAGAACAATTTGATAAACAGAAGGAATACACAGACGCGGCGCGAACCATCACGCGAACTGTTACCCTGACGGCAGCCGGCTGGACTGACAAAGCTCAGACTGTAACCTGCAAGGGTGTTGCGGCCGACGAAGCTAAGCAGCAGATTATCGTTATGCCTGCGAGCAAGGATGAGTCTGTTTGGGGCGCTGCTGCTGTAAGATGTGTTTCGCAGGGTGAAAATTCACTGAATTTCACCTGTTCGACTGTCCCGACTGAAGATATTTCGGTTTACGTTAATATTACTCAGACCGCATATCAGCTTGACGTAACGTGGGACATCTCTAAGGAGTATCCGTTCGGGGATATTACTCCGGCAGAGATGAGAGCAAAGATTGAGGCTGCATCGGCGGATGATTTGTCTGTTCACATTGCCGACAAGAATAATCCACATGGGGTTACAAAGGAACAGCTCGGCGCGGCTTCAGCAGAAGATCTGACTGCACACACGGGGAATCAGAATAATCCTCATGGTGTTACCGCTGCTCAGATCGGAGCGGCGACGACGACTGAATTGTCGAATGCTGTTGAATAGGTTGTCCCCAAGACCCGCAAGATCAACGATCTTGACCTCTCTGCTGACCGCACTCTGACCGGCGAGAACATCGCGGTCTCGACCACTGACTCCACTCCGATTTCTGGCGCGGTAAAATACCGCACAAACCCGAATTTGCTGGACAACTGGTACTTCGGCAGACCAGTGAACCAGAGGGGGCAGACGGAGTATGCGGGTAACGCTACATACTCGATTGACCGATGGTGGACGCAATACGAAACGCCGCTTAGCGTTGTTGACGGCGGTATAAAAATTGGCGGCAAATGGGATGTGCAGCAATACTTCGAAAACACTTTACCGAATGTGACATATACGCTGTCTTTACTTTACAAAGATAGAACGGGTTCTGATCCGCTACGCCTGCTTACCGGAAATCGCACGGATGGCGACATCGCCCAAACAGAAAGCAAAGATGCAAGCGGTATTCTCAGCGTTACGTTTTCGGCTGCCACAGCGAATAGATTCAATTTCGGTTTTACTGGTTCAACAGATAACTCTGCTATCATCATCGCTATCAAGCTCGAACTCGGTGACACCCAGACCCTTGCACACAAGGAAAACGGCGTTTGGGTGCTTAACGAAATCCCTGATTTCGGGGAGCAGCTGCGGAGGTGCCAGAGGTATTGCAGACCGATACCGCACAGACTTGATGTATGTTCAGTTAATGGTACTTATTATGCGTACACTCTGCAAAGTTTTGAGGAAATGCGCTCCACGCCTGTTTCGCTTACCAATCTAATTGGAAAAAACGTTAAAAACATGACAGATAATAATGTGGCAACAATTGCAAACGTCTACACTTGGAATAAGTACGGCGGAGTTGCTATTCAGCTTTCACAAAATCCTAACACGGACATCTTATTCCTTGACAGTATGAACTATCTGATTTCCGCCGACCTATAAGGAGGTGACACTATGCAAATCCCAAAATCCCGTGTATACGTCCAGACGGACGAGACCGGTCGTGTGCTGCGGCTTGAGGGAGAGTATTCCCTCCCGACAGATCTCGCCGGATGGACGAAAATTGATGAAGGCTATGGCGATAGATTTTCGCTCGCGCAGAGCCATTATCTCGATAAGCCGCTCTACGACGGCGCGGTTCTGCGCTATAAGCTCGTAGACGGCAAGGTCGTAGAGCGCACAGCGGAGGAAATCGAGGCGGATAAGGCGAAACTGCCGAAGCCGGCTCCGACCACTACTGAGCGAGTCACCTCTCTTGAGGAACAGCTCGCAACTGCGGATGAAACCGCAATCAGCCTGTATGAAGCTCAGCAGAAACAGGATGAAATTAACGCACAGCAGGACGATGCCCTGCTTGAAATCTATGAACTCATCGGAAAGTGAGGAGAATATAAATGGTAAAAGCAATCGCATACAGCTACTGGCGCAGTATTAAGCGCGGAGCACGCAAGTTCAGCGCCGTGCCAGCGAGTGTAAAGAACGATGTGCTCACTTTGGCAAAGGAAGATGTGGCGGCTGGCGTCATCTCCAAAGAGGAGTTTTCCGAGATCACCGGCCAGCCATTTGAGGAGGATGCGTAATGATCTATAGTGCTGACGGCGCTACCGTTATCGATGCGCATCTGACTGATATGAAAAAATATGTGGATTAGGCGACAAATAATGCAGTACGGTATATCGAGAATTCTGTGAATGTAGTTTTACCGAGCACTGCAAACTGGATGTCGATTTGCTATGGTAATGGCAAGTTTGTAGCTGTGGATTCCGATAACAATGTCGCTGCTTACTCTACTGATGGTATTGCCTGGACTCAGATTACAATGCCGATTGGAGCAGCCTGGACATCGGTTTGCTACGGCAATGATAAATTTGTGGCTGTATCCGGTGATAGCAATGTTGCTGCTTACTCTACTGATGGTATTAACTGGACTCAGACTACGATGCCGGTTAATGAAAAATGGTATTCTGTTTGCTATGGTAACGGAAAGTTTGTAGCTGTAGTTAATAACAGTAACATCGCAGCTTACTCTACTGATGGTATTACCTGGACTCAGACTACACTGCCGACTGACGCAAGCTGGGCATCGGTTTGCTATGGCATGGATAAGTTTGTAGCTGTGGATTCCGGTAGCAATGTTGCTGCTTACTCTACTGATGGTATTGCCTGGACTCAGATCGTACCACCGACTGAGGGAAGCTGGATGTCGGTTTGCTATGGTAACGGAAAGTTTGTAGCTGTGGATGTTCTTAATGGTATTGCTATTTACTCTACTGATGGTATTACCTGGACTCAGATTACAATGCCGATTAAAGCAGTCTGGGCATCGGTTTGCTATGGTAACGGAAAGTTTGTGACTATAGCCCATGAGTCTAACATCGCTGCTTATTCTACTGACGGCATTAACTGGACTCAAACTACATTGCCGGCTAGTAAAGAGTGGTATTCGGTTTGCTATGGTGATGGTAAGTTTGTGGCCGTGGCCTTAAATAGTGATATCGCTGCTTACTCTACAGATGGTATTACCTGGCTGAACACGATCACCACTCGCGAGCTCCAGAACGCTGCTGGTGAAGATATTTCGGAAGATGTGAAGGAAGCTATCGGCGCAGCGACTGAGACTGATGTTACACAGGCCCTGACGGATGCTAAGGCGTATACCGATGCACACTCGGCGAATAAGTCCAATCCGCATGGAGTAACGGCTGAGCAAATTGGAGCAGCACAACTCAATCACGTTCCGTACATAAATGATAATTCAGATCTGAATACATATCTGAAAACAGGGACTTTTGCTTGCGGCGCCAACGATTCTGCTAAAACATTGAAAAACGTTCCAACAACTCAGGCTTTTGTTTTAACAGTAGGTACTACAACCGGAGGAGATGCCGGCGGTATTGTTGACTCAGCTTTATATGCTTATATATATCAAAAAATCGTAGATCTTGGAGCAAACGTTTATTATCGCTATATTCATAAGAATGATGGAAATTTGAGTTTCGGACAATGGAGACGATTAACAACCACTGATGATATATCCTACGGCACCGCCGATCTTACTGCTGGCAGTAGTGCGCTTGAAACCGGCAAGCTGTACTTTGTCTATGAATGAGGTGAGATCTTATGGCTAAAAAAAGCTATATTGGTGTCGGCAACGTCGCTCACAACGTTAAGAAGATGTACATTGGTGTCGACGGTGTTGCGAGAAAGGTCAAGAAGGCTTATATCGGCGTCAATGGCGTGGCTAAGCTGTGTTGGTCTGGAGAAACGATTTACACTTGGGAGAAATGGGATGTGAATACTTCTTAGAAGATTTCGGTGTCGGTTGGGTCTTCTCGCATTGATGGAACTAATTAGGGCGATACAACCCCGATTACGACCAGTGTGCTCTGTTATTCGGATCTTGCAATCTCTAATAATCAAATAGTCGGCTCAGGAACAACCAGCTATCAACCAGTTAATAACACTGGAGATAGGTACTTTCAGTATCATGGTAAATGGTATTATCAAGGAGTCGGGAGTATAGAAACTAGTCGTGAAGATCCGGATTATAGAGCATATCAGATACGAGCTAAGAGATGCAACATCAGCACAACAACATCTAAAGGTTCTAACTATCTCGGAATAGTTCAATCGTCCAGCCCATTCGCCTACCCTACAAACGGTGATAGGGCTGGCTATTGGTACGTAAAAAAGTAACGAGGTGATTGTATGGATGATGCGTGTAATCACCTCATTATCGACGAAATTCCCAGCTACTCCTTTCGTCGTCTTCAAGCTCGTCTGTGCGAGCTTCAGCGTCAATATGAGATCACCGAAGCCTATCTGAAGGCAAAATATGCAAATGAAAGCACCCTTTAACAAGGGTGCTTTTACGTCAAATTTTGCGAATTAAATTATTCAATTACATATCGAAGAGATTGTAACTATTTCCCAATGTATTGATTGCTTCCGTATACAATTCTATTTTCCCCGATGCCATCGAGACTATTTCAGCCGTGTATTTTTTATACGTTGATGCATTCGGGGTTACTAGTGAATACTGATCGGTTATTAAATACAGAGGATAAATAATAGTAGAAAGATCTTCAAGTTCTGGGTGATTTTTGAGCTTTTCTACAACCTGAGCGAGAGCCTTTCTTTCTTCTTCTAAGTAATTCTTAGTAGCAAGAGTGTAATATTGCCACGCTGAACTCTGATTAGCCTGATATGCAGCGTCCGCAGCAGCTTTTTCGGCATTGGCTGCTTTATCGATACACGAAAGAATTAGTTCATAATCAGCTTTTGTCAGAGCGTTCGATTTTTCTTGATAGGTTTTTGTGTAATCGTAGAATATCGGTTCAGAAAACGGGCTATATAGGGTTCTTAAACTATTGTCGGATTCGTTTCCTTCTACTTCAGAAACTCTCACACGAAAATAATAATTTGTGTTGGGATCTATATGGAAGGATTCTCCGGTTCCGAATACTTGACTGTTGGTAGTTCCCCAGGAAAATGAACGATAGTAATGGTCTTGGGCTCTGCGACATTCAACTTCATAACCATAATTTTTTCCGTCCGGGCTGTCCCAGAACAAAGAAGTCTTTCCGTTTACAGTTGATATATGCAAATTAGTTGGAGTTGGATATACTTCCAGTTCAGCTTCTTTTGTTAAGTTGACATCTGCCATTAAGATTTCGTCAACTACGCCCTCATCTATAAGTTTTTTTACAAGTGTAGTTGAGCCATTGTTTACGTTTTGCTTCAGGGATCTATAGGAAATTAAAGCAACATCACCTCGAGTGAAATTGGTTGTGTTTTTAGAATACTCTTTTTTTGTCAATCCGAGCTGGTCAGAAAATGTCCAAACCGTATTGTAAGAAAAATCGCTTCCGTCTGAATATCCTAATGCTCTCAAAACGAAGGTGATGTATTGAGCGGAATCAACACGATCTTCACCTCCAAAAGTTGTTGCTGAATTTCCCTTTGTCAGTCCATTATTGTAAGCGTAAGATACGTAGGGTTTAGCCCATTCCTCTACGTCGTTAAACGGGATACTGACTTCCGCCTTTTTGGCATCCTCTTCTTTGCCAACCAATCGAATGAGCATGGTAATTGCTTCATCTCTGGTTGGTTTTGCATCTAAATTAAAGTTTTGGGTTCCATCATTATTTTTCCCCACACCATTAAATAAACCGAGTGTGTTTAAGTATTGAGCTGATGTGAGTTGCTGAGAAGTGTATGCAGACGCGGCTGGGATAGCGCACGCAATTAAAAAGAGCGAGAGCAAACCTTTCAAACCTCTATTCATTTTGATTACTCCTTCACATTATTTTACACAGCTTGATAGGTGTTTCGTCTTCTGTCACGAAATCACCTCCGTTCTTTGTATAAATTATACAATAGAACAACTAATACGTCAACCAATTTCAACAGAAAGGAGACTTAGTGATGAACAATGACCGGCCTTAATTAGTTTCTTGAGCTTTTCGGCCAAGTCACCCTTTCTACCGTTGTCGGTCTTGTACTCGCCGGCGTTTTTCTTTATATGGTCTACAAAAAGATCAGAGAGTACCTCATCGACCGATACGAGGCCGAAAAGAACCGTGACCAGAAAATTAACGAGGCCTTGGACGCGGTTCACAAATATCCTGAATATCGAGCGTAGAGTGTTGCCATACAGCAATCGCTCGAGCAGGAAATTCAAGTCATTCGCGAAAGCGTGGAACGCTATGAAGCGCGGCTTGAGTCAATGGAAGAAACAAATAGGCGGCGCGAATGCAACAAACTCCGCGATCGCTTACTGCAAAGCTACCGTTATTATACCAACCCAAACATGAATCCCAGCTTGTCATGGACTCGCATGGAGGCTGAGGCGTTCTGGGGGCTCTTCCGCGACTATGAAGAAGCCGGCGGCGACGGCTACATGCACACCGTTGTTCAGCCTGCGATGGAAAAGCTGCGTATTCGTGAATGTGGAGAGGAGGCATAACTATGGAGTATTACTCTTCTGTTTTCACTTTTGATGATTGGTATCTGGACAAGCCTGTCGGAACGATTGCTCAGCAGTACGATCATCTCTCCCGCTCACTTCTGGTAACAGGAGACCTGCCTGACGGCTACATCTGGCACATGCTCATCCAGTGCGGCGACAATTTCAACATCGTTCTGATGGAACCGATTGAGGATGAAAAGGTTGGCGCAGTCGAGGATCAACCAACTGAAGGTTCTAACGATTCTAACAGTGCTGACGGTACTGGCGATACTGAAGAAACGCCAGATCCATCGGAAACACCTGAGACCCCGAAAAAGAAGTTGATCGGAGCAATTCTCGAACGCGGATGGGTCAGTGAATCCGGCAAATATTCTGTCTAGCTGAGAGGCATCAAAGGCGATACCGTCCGGCATACCAACCTTATTACAATCCGCATTCCAAAATCAATAGCCGGAGAAGCTCAGTGGCCGGAAGTCCCGTCAGAATTTACTCAGATTGAACAGCGCGTCAACGAGACCTTCGAGTAGGTAAAAAAGACGGCCGCCGACGCTGAAAAAGCGAAGAACGCAATCGAGAACATGAACGTGACAGCAGAGTCAGTAGAACCTGATGAGGAAGCCTCTGTCGAAAAGGTCGTGCAGGAAGACGGCAGCGTCCGCCTTGATTTTCATATTCCAAAGGGCGAAAAGGGCGACCCTGGCGATGTCGTAGCGCATGAAGGCCTGTATGGCTTTGAAGTAAACGCTGACGGCTATCTCGAGCTGCACTATTCGGATGGCACAGAAGCCCCGGCTCTTTCCATAAATGAAGATGGCTACTTGGTAGCCGATATTTGAGGAGGTGAACGAGCATGGCAAAAATTATTCTTGGCAAGGTTATTGGACCTGAAGGTAAAGCTGCAACCATTGAGGTCGACTCCACGGAAACCGTAGCGCCCGACTCCCCTGCTGTTGTTGAAAACATCGGCACCGCAAATGAAGCAAAGCTGAAGTTTTCTATCCCGCAGGGTGCAAAAGGCGACACTGGCGCGACGCCAAATCTCTCGTTTGAGGTTAAATCTCTCGATCCCGAGGACGCGCCGACCGTTTCTGTAAGCGGCGACCCAGAGAACCCTCATCTGGTTATCAGCATCCCCCGCGGCGCGGATGGAGAAATCGGACAGTCTGCATATCTTGCAATCGGCTCGGTTGAGACACTTGGCCCCGATCAGCAAGCGACTGCGACCATTACCGGAGAAGCGCCGAACTATGTTCTGAACCTCGGAATTCCCCGCGGACAGGGGATCACTTCCGCCGACGATCTTGTTGACGTTGACGGTTTCTAATTGTGGAACTGGGTGGCTCGGCTGCCCTTTTCTTATATTTTCACACTTTTCACTTCATGATGGCCGCTAAAATGCGGCAAGAAAGGAAGAAAACATTATGGCAACTAAACTTGTATACTGCGGTCTTAAAGCTAACCTCCCTGCAGTCCGTGAGCAGGCATTCTATCTGACCACTGACTCTCGCGAGCTGTATTTCGGTGACAAGCTGTATACCGAGCCGGTACGCTTCGTCCCGAAGCGTGAGACTGCTCCGGCACAGGGTGTTCTGTACATTCTGCCCTCTGGTCTCGGTGAGGTTTACGACGGTTCTGCATGGAAGACTGTCATCAAGCCGACTGTTACCAAGATTGAGGCTGGCGTAACCGACGAGCAGATTGCAACTGCTAAGGCTGTAAAGGACTACGTTGACAACCTCGTTACCGGCGGCATCGGCGCTCTGGGCGCACTGGCTAAGAAGGACGAGGTAACCGAGACTGAGCTCGGCGACGCTCTGAAGAAGAAGATCAACGACGCTGCTGCTCAGGCTTCTACTCTGGTTGGCGAGGACGCTTCCAAGTCCGCTCGCGCAATCGCAGCTGAGGAGGTTGCAAAGATTGTTGACGGCGCTGACTCCTCTTTCGACACCCTGAAGGAGATCGCTGACTGGATTTCCGGTCACAAGACCGACGCTGCTTCCATGAACTCCGCTATCAAGGCTCTGGAGGCTATCGTTAAAGGCATCGGCGGCGAAGGCGAGCCGGCAACTGTTGTCGCATACGTTACCGCAGCTATCGACGCTCTGAAGATCGGCGACTACGCAAAGGCTGCTGATCTGACTGCAGCTGTTGCTCGCGTCTCTACTCTTGAGACCAAGATGGAGACTGTAAACGGCGGCGAAGATGTCGACGGCTCTATCGCCAAGGCTCTCAAGGACGCTAAGGCTTATGCAGATGGTCTGGCTGCAAACTACGACGCTAAGGGCGCTGCTGATGGCGCTCTGGCAGCTGCTAAGACCTATGCTGACGGTAAGGACACCGCTATGAACACCCGCGTTACCGCTGTTGAGTCCGCTCTGGAAGTTGGCACGTTCTGATCCCTTCTGTTGTTTATTCGCCCCGCCTCGCGCGGGGCTATTCTTTATAAAGAAGGGGGTGCGAAATGAGCTATTACTTCCGAACCTATGAGACAGTGCGCAGCAAGGCTCAAGATACGACCGTTGTGCCGATTGTACCGGGACGTTATCTGATCTGCACGGATACTGGCGATATCTTCTACGACACCGGAGACAAGGTTCGCAAGCATCTTACCGACATTATCGATGTAGCTACCGAGTCGGCTCGCCAAGCAATTCTTGCGCCGATGGAGCGCTTCTATTTTGTCAAAGAAACGGCTCACCTGTGGCGTTACACCGGCGGGGCATGGGTTGACCTCACCCCCGGTTATGAGACAGAGGCGGTATTTACTACGCTGTCGGCGGCTGCTTGGAGTAACAAGACGCAGGCTCTGACGATCAATGGGCTCGCCGCTAATCAGAACGGGATTATTAGTCTTACGCAGGACATCTCTTCTGATGCGCTGAAGGCTGCTAAAAAGGCTGCACTTCGTGCGACCGGTCAGGCTAAGAATTCTCTGACCATGACTGCTGATGGGGCTGTTCCTGCAGTGGATATTCCTGTTGTCGTTATCTTGATGTCAACTGCGAATTAAAGGAAGCCGGGGTCTCCCCGGCCTTCTTTTACGACTTTTCTGTGAAACTAGATTTTGAAAAGTTCTAAAAATCCGATAAATCAATAAAAAGGAGAACTTATGGCTCGTAAAAAGAGAAAGAAAAAGTTCGAATTTTCCAAACTGATCCTTGTGTTTGAAACGGTGCTTGTGGCCTATGTGTCACATCGCGTTCTCGGCTTCGTCGGCCGGGCAATTGAGCTGGATTACACCGGTTCCTTGCCCTATCTCACTACGTTCATCTCTGCTGTCTGGGCAGCATATGGCGCAAGTGTGAGCTTCTATCAGACGAAGAGCTGCAAGGAGAATGTAAGAAAGATCGAGGTCGCGCCGCCAGTTTCTTATGCTGAAGATTACAGCAACGACGACCGCGACTGTTAAATAAATGAATTTGTAAGGAGGTTATCTCATGGATACCAACCAGATTGTACAGCTGATTGTGGCTATTTTGACGGGTCTCGCGACCTGTATTCCTCTGGCCGTTAAGCTCGTCCAGTACGTGCAGAACGCAACCAAGGAGAAGAACTGGGCGAACCTGCTCGGCCTCGTTATGTCTCTGATGGAGCAGGCTGAGAAGAAGTTCGACGATGGTGCAACCAGAAAAGAATGGGTTATGGCGATGGTCAAAGCCTCGGCCGATTATATCAACTATCCAGTTGACGAGGATACGCTGTCCAAGATGATCGACAGCCTCTGCGATATGTCCAAGGTAGTTAACGGCTCAGGCGGAGACAAGGGCAAAAATCAGGAGGCTGACGCTGAATGAAGACTCAGTATGGCTTTACACTTATGACAATCGGAGAGTTTGAGACTTGGCTGATCCAGTAGAAGGTGACTCGCAGGATTACCGTAATTCAGGAGCATCATACTTGGTCTCCGAGCTACAAGCAGTTCAATGGCTCGAACCATCTCCAGCTGCAGAAGAATATGAGAGACTACCATGTCAACAACGCAGGCTATGCAGACATCGCGCAAAACTTCACTGTGTTCCCCGATGGTATGATCTGCACCGGCCGCTCTATGAACGTTGCTCCGGCTGGTTGCCGAGGAGCTAATACCAACGGCATCTGCATTGAAAATCTTGGCAACTTCGACGTTGGTGGCGACAAGATGAATGCTGTCCAGAGGGATGTTATCGTTCGCATGGCCGCGGCGCTTTTGAAGAAGTTCAAGCTCTCGCCGGAGACCGGCATCACCTATCATGCGTGGTGGACGGACAACGGAAAGTCGCTGGGAACCTACATCGCGGGACGTTCTTGCAAGACCTGCCCGGGGACTGCTTTCTTCGGAGGCAACACTCGCGCAAGCTATGACAAGAATTTGAAGCCGCTGATCGTGAAAGCTATGAATGGCACTTACAACGTGCCGGTAAAGGAGGAAGAAGAAGTGACTCAGGAACAGTTTAATAAGATGATGGATAACTATCTGGCAAGCCTTGCTAAGCAGCAGCCGTAGGCCTGGTCTAAGGAGGCTCGCGATTGGGCTGAAGGTTCTGGCCTGATTAAGGGCGACGAGCACGGCAACAAGCAGTACGAGTCTTACTGCAGCCGCGAGCAGATGGTTCAGTTTCTGTATCGTTTTAAGGACATTGTCAAGTAAGTCTAAATTTCGGGGCGCGAATGCGCCCCATTTTTTTAGGAATTTTCTCAATAGAAAAAGACGACATTATCGCAGTGAATAACGTCGTCTTTTATGTTAAAATTTTGAGCATTTTAAGGTTCTCCAAAAGTGTGTAAGTTGTGTGTAAGCTATTACATTTTTTGAACTAAGAACATCAAATTAAACGAAATAGAACTAAACTACAAACTTTTACAATCCCTAAACGCGTTACATAAAAATTTTTGAATAATTTATGAATTATTTCTTTCAGAAAATGGCAGTTTTAGCAGACGATATATTCGAGTGCTTAAACCTGCGGGCGCGGTTTACGCGGCGCATTCTTGAAATACATATGAAGTTCGCACTTTATCATGCCGTTATACAGCTTGCGGCGTTTGTCTGCCGGACGGCCGTAGCAACGTTCAAAGAGCGGGTCCGAGCTGAGAATATACTGCTTCATCGGCGAATTTTTCGTCGCACGGCCGAGCGTCGTATAAAGCTGCTCTGCCTGCTGTTGGTCGAGCAGCCGCTCACCGTAGGGCGGATTGGCGAACAGGATACCGCCGCCGCTGTAATCGCGCTTCGTCGCGTCCGCCTGCTCGAAGAATACCGTGCCTGCGACGCCTGCCTTGTGGGCATTCGAGATAGACAGCTTGACGCATTCCGGGTCGATGTCGCTGCCGACAATATCAAAACGGGCGGCCGCATCCGCCATGCAGAGCGCATCCTCACGCGCCTGCTGCCATACTTTTTTATCGAAGCAGCTCCATTTCTCTGCGTCGAAGCGGCGCAGCAGACCGGGAGCGCGGCGCTGCGCGATCATCGCAGCCTCGATGGCGATCGTGCCCGAACCGCAGAACGGATCGAGGAACGGCTCTCGGCCGCGCCAGCGTGCGAGCTTGACCATTGCAGCGGCGAGCGTCTCGCGCAGCGGCGCGGCATTGCTGTTTGCGCGGTAGCCGCGCTTGTGCAGACCGGCGCCCGAGGTGTCGAGGTAGATTTCCGCCGTGTCGTGCATGATGGCGAACTGGATCTGATACTTCGCGCCGCTCTCCTCAAACCAGCCCTGGCCGTATTTCTGGGAAAGGCGCGAAACGACCGCCTTCTTGACGATCTTCTGACAGTCCGGAATGGAATGCAGCGCAGAGTCCAGGCTGTGTCCCTTGACCGGAAATGCGCCGTCCGCCGGGATGAATTCCTCCCACGGCAGCGCCTTCACGCCTTCGAAAAGCTGGTCGAACGTCTTTGCGCGGAACGCGCCCAGTCGGATGAGCACGCGCTCTGCGCAGCGCAGATTAAGGTTCGCCCACGCAAGCGTGCTCTCGTCGCCCTCGAAAAATACACGGCCGTTTTCCGCGCGTACATCGGTCAGCTTGCCGCCGAAGCGAAGCTCGTCCGCGACGATGCCCTCAAGCCCGAACAGCGTCGGGCAGCACATGGTAAGTTCCATTTTTGTTTCCTCCAAAAAGGCCCCTGCCTCCGAGGCAGGAGCCGCTATCTCGATATTATTTCTTTCTTATGATAGCTTTTTTACGCGCATTTGTCAAGATTTGCTGCGTTTTCTATTCTCTCCGAGCGGCAAGATAACGCAGCGGATGCAGGCCGCACAGCCGCAGCAGCGCAAGACAGAGCATTCCAGCTCCGGCGAGCGTCATCGCAAGCGCAAGAACAGGACTTGCCACATGCTCAGAAAACAGAAGCGCAAACAGCCTCGTCCAGAGGCCCGCCGCCGCGCCGCACATCAGCGGCAGTCCGAGACGCCGCATCGGACGCAGCGCAAAGCCGGTCGCATGATGCAGAACGGCAAGATTAAAAAAGGCCGCTCCGGCGCCGCTCAGCAGCATCGCGAGAAGATACCCGTAAATGCCGAGCGCCGGGCGCGAGCACCATCGAAGCACAAGTGCGAGCTGTACGAATTCCGCCAGAACGGCGGTCAGAACGCTCCGATTCTGCAATCCGAGCGCGTTCAGCAGGCCGGAAGTGATCATCTGGTAGTACATGGCAACTGCCGCTGCACCGGTGAGCGCTGCATACCGCAGCGTGAGCGGCTGCGCGAACAGCAGCAGGCTGAGTGAGGGTGCAAGCGGAATGAGCACAGCGGTCGCCGGGATGCCGATCAGTCCGACCGTCATGAGCGCCCGGCCGACGAGGGCGCGCACACGGGCGCGGTTCCCCGTAGCGTGCGCCGCCGTCACAATCGGCAGCAATGCCGTGCCGATCGAGCCGATGAGCGCCGAGGGCAGCAGCATGAGCGGCAGCACCATGCCGGAAAGCGTTCCGAGCGCAGCGAGCGCCTGCTCTGCGTCCAGTCCGGCTGCCATCAGCCGCCGCGGCAGGATGACCGAACCTGCCGCTGAAAGCAGATTGGCCGCGAGTGCGGACAGCGAAAGCGGTATGGCGATTGCCGCAAACTGCCGCGCAAGCGCAGCATCGACCCTGACAGCCGTGCGGTGCGCCTCTCCCCGTTCCCGACGGAACAGAAGGCTGAGCAGCAGCACGCTGAACACCTCGCTGACTGCCATTCCGGCGAAGATCAGCTTCGCCATTGTCCCGCAGTCGCCGCCGACCGTGTGCAGCAGCACGCCGACGGCTGCAATGCGCACCAGCTGCTCTCCTGTTTCACTGATCACAGTGTACTGCACGCATTCCAGTCCGATGAACAGCGCCTTGAGGATATTTTCAATCCCGGTCAGCATAAGGCAGAGCAGCATGAACGGAAACGCCTGTGCCGCGTGCGGATTGCCGAGAATGCCTGCTGCAATCTGGTCGCCGCACAGCAGCAGCCCTGCCGCGCTTGCGAACGCAAGCGAAAAAAACACTGAAAATGCGAGACGAAGCACCGCACCGGTCTTCCCCTTCTCCCCTGTTGCCTCGCACGCCGCCGACAGCCGCGAGCACGCCATCGTCACACCCGAAAGGCAGCCGGTGTGCAGCACCAGATACACCGAATTAGCGAGTCGGTACATGCCGAGGCCCTCTGCGCCTGCAAAGCGGCTGAGCATCACGCGATAGACAAAGCCGAGCGCCTGCAGAGCGATATTGCCGCACGCGAGCACCCCGGCCGCATACAGCACTGTCTTTTTCCGAAACCGCACCTGCCTGCGCCTCCCCTCTCGGGTCAGCATATGAGCGAACACAGTTCCGTAAAACCAGAAAAGCGCCTGCCCTCACGGCAGACGCTTTCTGTTGTATCCTGCGCGGCCTTAGATGCGCTTGGACATTTTTTCGCTGTATTCTGCACGGAATTCCTCGAATCGGCCCTCGTCGAGCGCATCGCGGATCTCCTGCATCAGATGGTTGTAGAACCAGAGGTTGTGCATGACCAGCAGACGCTGCGACAGCATCTCGCCGCTCTTGAGCAGGTGGCGCAGATAGGCGCGGCTGAAGCGGCGGCAGGTCGGGCACTGACAGCCCTCCTCGATCGGGCGGTCGTCGGTCTGGTACTTGGCATTCATAAGGTTCAGGATGCCGCTGTGCGTGAACAGATGACCGTGGCGCGCGTTCCGGGTCGGCATGACACAGTCGAAGAAGTCGATGCCGCGAGCAACACCCTCGATGATGTTGCTCGGTGTGCCGACGCCCATCAGATAGCGCGGCTTGTTCTGCGGCGCGTGCGGCAGGACGACATCAAGAATATGGTACATGACCTCGGTGCTTTCGCCGACGGCCAGACCGCCGATCGCGTAGCCCGGCAGATCAAGTTCGGAGATTGCCTGCATGTGCTCGATGCGCAGGTCATCATAGGTGCCGCCCTGATTGATGCCGAACAGCAGCTGATGCGGATTGACGGTATCAGGCAGGCTGTTGAGACGGTCGAGCTCGGCCTTGCAGCGCTTGAGCCAGCGCGTCGTGCGGTCGATGGAGTTCTTGACGTACTCGCGCGGCGCCGGGTTTTCGATGCACTCATCAAACGCCATGGCGATATCCGAGCCGAGATTGGACTGGATGCGCATGCTCTCCTCGGGACCCATGAAGATCTTGCGGCCGTCGACGTGCGAATGGAAGGTCACGCCCTCCTCCTTGATCTTGCGCAGCGTCGCAAGCGAAAAAACCTGAAATCCGCCCGAGTCGGTCAGCATCGGACCGTCCCAGCGCATGAACTTGTGCAGGCCGCCCATCTGACGGACGATCTGATCGCCCGGGCGAACGTGCAGATGGTAGGTATTGGACAGCTCGATCTGGCAGCCAAGCTCCTTGAGGTCGAACGCATCGACCGCGCCCTTGATCGCGCCGGCCGTGCCGACGTTCTGAAAGACCGGGGTCTGCACCACGCCGTGTGCCGTGCAGAATTCGCCGCGGCGCGCACGGCCTTCGGTTTTGATTAGGTTAAATTTTCCGATTTCCATATATTCCTCACAAATTACATATTACATACTGGGTTTGCGGCATCAGTACAGCATCATGCTGTCACCGAACGAGAAAAATCTGTATTCTTCCCTGATCGCTTCCTGATAAGCGTTCATGACCATTTCGCGGCTTGCAAATGCGGAAATAAGCATCATCAGCGTGCTCTCCGGCAGATGGAAGTTGGTGATCAGATGATCGACTGCCTTGAAGCGATAGCCCGGATAGATGAAGATCGCTGTCCAGCCGGACTGTGCGCGGACATGACCGGTCTCGTCTGCGATGGTCTCGAGCGTGCGCGTCGCCGTCGTGCCGACCGCCCAGATGTCGCCGCCTGCATCACGTGTGTCGTTGATGATCTTCGCGGTCTCCTCGTCCATGACATAGAACTCGGAGTGCATGACATGATCGGTGATCTCGTCCTCCGTGACCGGGCGGAACGTACCCAGACCAACGTGCAGCGTGACGAACGCGAGCTTTACGCCCTTGTCCTTCAGCGCTTCGAGCAGCTCCTTCGTAAAGTGCAGACCTGCGGTCGGCGCGGCAGCCGAGCCGGGTGTCTTGGAGTAGACGGTCTGATAGCGCTCCGGGTCTTCGAGCTTTTCCTTGATGTACGGCGGCAGCGGCATCGTGCCGAGCTTGTCGAGAATCTCAAGGAAAATGCCCTCATAGTGGAAGCGGATCAGTCGGTTGCCGTCCGGCTGCACCGCCTCGACCGTCGCGGTCAGCAGACCGTCGCCGAACGTCAGCTCAACGCCCGCGCGGGTCTTTCTGCCCGGACGGGTCAGGCATTCCCACAGGCCGTCGCCCTTGTCGGTCAGCAGCAGCACCTCGATCGGCGTCACATGGCCGACTGCGTGGCCCATCAGACGGGCCGGAATAACGCGCGAATTGTTGAAGACAACGCAGTCGCCCGGTTTTACATACTCGAGCATATCATGAAAATGGCGGTGCGTCACCGAGCCGTCCTTGCGGTCGAGCACCATCATCCGGGATGCATCGCGCTGCTCGAGCGGATGCTGTGCGATCAGCCGTTCCGGCAGATCAAAATAAAAATCACTCTTTTTCATCACAAAAGCATGGGCGCAGACAGTTTTTCTGCCCTGCGTCCACGCTGTACCTCCTGTCTCATATTATTTCGATATTTCGATACCGGTGAAGTAGAATTTCAGAATATCCTCATAGCTGAAGCCCTGCTTCGCCATCGCATACGCGCCCCACTGACTCATGCCGACGCTGTGGCCCCAGCCTGCGCCGTTGAACGTCCAGCTGGCAGCAGTTTCTACGGTCTGACCGTCATTTCCGGTATTGTTATTGCTGTTGTTTCCGCCGTTATTGTTGTCAGACGTATCATTTTTGCTGTCGCCGGTCGTCTTTTCGGCCGAGCGGATCACGACCACGCCCTCCGGGTCCCAGTCCACCGCAAAGCCGAGCGCATCGCCGATGTCGCGCAGCTTGTAGTAGTTGTTATCGTTTACATTATAGCCGGTCAGCTGCACGGTCTTGTTTCCCACAGCGACCGCCGCTGTCGAGGGCGAGAGCTTCTTGACCGCCGCGATGGTATCGCTCATCTCGCCGCCCACCTTGACATAGGGCGCATTGGGACTGAGCAGGATGCGGTTGTTCGCGCCGTCCCAGGTCACATTGAACTCGCTGCCCGTACCGTTCAGGATCCACGCCACATCGCGCAGCTTATAGTAGTTATTGTCGTTGATGTTGTAACCCTGCGGCTTCACCACCTTGCCGTCAACCGTGACCGTATGTACCGACGGGGAGATTTTAACGCTCGTCTTTGTCGCGGATGCGGTTTTCTGCACAGCGGTTTTGGTCTGCGAGCTCGTCGCCGCAGCGTTCGCGGTGATCGAATAATTGATGCTCTTGAGTCCGAAAACCGTGCGCACGTTGCTGCGCGTCAGCGTTACCGTCTTGCCGGCGGTGTCGGTAACGGTCACCTCGGCAACATTGTTCGTCGCGGTGCGCTTTGTGACCTCGACCTTCGCGACCGTGCCGATCGAATAGCCGGCATTCGTCAGCTTGGTCTTGACCTCGGCCGGCGTCAGCGTCACGCTCCACTTGTCCTTGCCCTTTTCCTCATAGGGGTCAGCCTTGCCCTTGAGATAGCTGTATTCGCCGCCCCATACATTGGCCGCGTCCTCGGTCGCGCCGCCGTCCGACGAGAAGAAGTAGCCGATGACCTCCTTGCCGTCGCAGGACAGCGTTTCGCCCGCCGTTGCGCTGACCGCAGCATCCGACTCGCTCGTCGCGCGTGTCGCGCCGAGATATACCTGACAGTTGGTGGTATTGCACAGGTCATAGCCGCTGTCTGTATGCTTGTGCGTGCCGAGCGCGAACGAGCGCGTGCAGACTGCCTGCGCCTTCTGTGCGTCGGCCGGCCAGTCCGGGTCGATCTCATACGGCAGCACGCCCTTCACATAATCCTCGACATTCACATAGTTTATAACGGTGATGTTTCCGTTCGAGGCGCGGCGATAGACAAAGTCGCCGTACCACTTATAACCCTTGAACCAGGTCAGACGGCTGTTCGGCCGGATCGCCAGCTGCTCAAGACCCTCGGCGGACGTAAACAGCACCTTGCCCGTCTCGGTGTCGCACACCTCAAAGGCGTTTTTATCATTCAGCCGGATGGTCAGCTGAGAAGAAGCCAGCGAAGCGGCGCTCTTGAAGGTCGTGCCGCTTACCGTTCCGACTGTATAGCCGGTGCTCTCACCGGAGACATTTTCCAGCATGGGCGTGGCGAACGAGGACGCGCCGCCGACCGTCAGACCGACACGAAGCGTGGTATCTGTGCTCGCAGCACCCGCCGCAGGCACGGCCAGCGTGCCGGTCAGCGCCGCTGCGCACAGCAGCGCCGAAAAAAAGCGTTTCATTTTCTGTTCAACTCCTGTTAGAAATCACGTTTATTTTGCCGCCTTCTATTGACAAATATATCGCCTTATCTTAAAATAAGAAGGAAAAGTATCTGATACAGATAGAGGCGCGGTTTTCATCAGTATCGCCTGACAGGGTCCGCAAACCCGTTCATCAGCCGAAAAAGGGTCTTCCGCCGAAGTCGGTCGTTCTGTTGCGGCAGGACCGTACTGGATGCTGCGGATAAAATCCCTGCGTCTGTCATCAGCAGAAATGCCGGTGGAGAGCTAAGCTGTGTTAGAAAGCGGCGGCGATTTTTCCGCTCTTTCTATTATAGTATAGGTCATACCGGTTTTTCAACCGGTATTTTTCATATTTCGGCACAGGATGCAGATTTTCCCGCAGAAACGCGGCAGGTCTGCTCCGCACAGGGCGCATTTTTTCGATGCGTATATCCGTTATTACACCTTTCTGGAAGGATCTGATAAACATGAAGCAGTACAAAGTAGGCATCGTCGGCGCGACCGGCATGGTAGGTCAGCGTTTCTCCCTGCTGCTGGAGAATCATCCGTGGTTCGAGGTCGTTGCTCTCGCAGCATCTGCACGCAACAAGGGCAAGACCTATGCCGAGGCTTGTGAGGGCCGCTGGAAGATGACCGTTCCGATGCCCGACAAGTACAAGGACATGGTCATGTACGACGCAACCGCAGACGCAGAGGAGATCGCCTCCAAGGTCGATTTCATCTTCTGTGCTGTCGATATGAAGAAGGACGAGATCCGCGCTCTCGAGGAAAAGTATGCGAAGCTCGAGTGCCCGGTCTGCTCGAACAACTCCGCACACCGTTTTACCCCGGACGTTCCGATGATCATTCCGGAGATCAATGCCGACCACGCTGAGATCATCCCGGCACAGCGCAAGCGTCTGGGTACCAAGCGCGGTTTCATCGCGGTCAAGTCCAACTGCTCGATCCAGTCCTACGTTCCGGCGCTGTCCGCGCTGATGGACTTCGAGCCGACCGAGGTTTCCGTCTGCACCTATCAGGCAATCTCGGGCGCCGGCAAGACCTTCGAGACCTGGCCGGAAATGGTCGATAACGTTATCCCGTATATCGGCGGCGAGGAAGAGAAGAGCGAGAAGGAGCCGATGAAGATCTGGGGCCGCATCGAGGGCGACCACATCGAGCCGGCGACCTCCCCCGTCATCTCCGCGCAGTGCCTGCGCGTTGCCTGCTCGGACGGCCACATGGCTGCCGCTTCCGTCAAGTTCAAGAACAAGCCGAGCAAGGAAGTCATGATCGAGCGCTGGAACAACTTCAAGGGCCGCGCACAGGAGCTGAACCTGCCATCCGCTCCGGAGCACTACCTCACCTACTGTGAGGAGGATAACCGTCCGCAGACCAAGCTCGACCGCATGACCGAGAACGGCATGGGCGTCACCATCGGCCGTCTGCGCGAGGACACTATTTTTGATTACAAGTTCGTCAGCCTGTCGCACAATACCCTGCGCGGCGCAGCGGGCGGCGCTGTCCTGATGGCAGAGCTGCTGTGCGCTGAGGGCTATATGGACCGCTAAGGAGGAGCATTCTTACTATGAAGAAGCCTGTTTTTACCGGTGCGGGTGTTGCGATCATCACCCCGTTCAAGTCCACCGGTGAGGTAAACTACGAGGAGTTCGGCCGCATTATCGACCACCAGATCGCACATCATACTGATGCGATCATCGTCTGCGGCACGACCGGCGAGGCCTCCGCCCTGCACGACAAGGAGCACCGCGAAGCACTGGCATGGTGCTGCAAGTATGTCAACCACCGTGTTCCGGTCATTGCCGGCACGGGTTCCAACGACACCGCATACGCCATTGAGCTGACCAAGTTTGCAGCTGAATGCGGCGCTGATGCCGGTCTGTCGGTTACGCCGTACTATAACAAGACTACGCAGCGCGGCCTGATCGCACACTACACCGCAATCGCAGACTGCTGCGATCTTCCGATCGTTCTGTACAACGTGCCGAGCCGTACCGGCGTTTCCTTCACCGCCGATACCCTGTATGAGCTGTCTAAGCACCCGAATATCAACGGCCTCAAGGCTGCTTCCGGCAACTTCTCGCTGCTGGCTGAAACCATGGCGAAGTGCGGCGACAACCTGAACGTATGGTCCGGCAACGACGATCAGATCGTTCCGATGATGTCGCTCGGCGCAAAGGGCGTTATTTCCGTCCTTTCCAATGTTGCGCCGCAGGAGACCCACGATCTCACGCAGCTCTGCCTTGAAAACCGTTATCCCGAGGCCGCTCAGATGCAGTTCAAGTATCACAGCCTCATCGACGCGCTGTTCTGCGAGGTCAACCCGATCCCGGTCAAGAAGGCAATGGAGCTGCTCGGCTGGAAGGTCGGCGATCTCCGTCTGCCGCTCGTGGAGCCGAGCGAGGAGCACATTGCCTACATCAAGCGCGAGCTTGAGAACGCAGGCTGCAAAATCTAAAACAGGCGTTTTTCCCTGCATAAACAGATAGGAGAACAGATAAAGATGTTGAAAATCGCGCTTTCCGGCTGCAGCGGCCGCATGGGACGAGTCATCAGCGACATTGTTTCCGGCCGTGACGGCATGGAGATCGTTGCGGGTTTTGATCTCCGCACGGAGCAGTACGCCGATTTCCCGATTTACAAGGATTTCGCGGAATTTCAGGGTGACTGCGATGTTGTGATCGATTTTTCGAACGCTGCACTGACCGAGAACCTTCTCGACTACTGCGAAGCACGCCGTCTGCCGGTCGTTATCTGCACGACCGGCCACAGCGCCGAGCAGCTCGACCGCATCCGTGCCGCGTCCGCCTCCATTCCGATATTCCGTTCGGGCAATATGTCCATCGGCATCAACCTGATGAGCGAGCTGCTCAAGAAGTCCGCGTCCGTCCTTGGCGACAAGTACGACGTTGAGATCATCGAGAAGCACCACAATCAGAAGCTCGACGCGCCGTCCGGCACGGCGATCATGCTCGCAGACGCAGTCGCCTCCGCCCTGCCCTACAAGGCTGAATATGTCTACGACCGCCACGAGCGCCGCGAAAAGCGTCCAGCGCACGAAATCGGTATCTCCGCGATCCGCGGCGGCACGATTGTCGGCGAGCACAGCGTGCTGTTCTGCGGCCGCGACGAG